>JADHED010000088.1_pt1 | contig 126500 bp, 97 predicted proteins | sample 8952041 | NCBI WGS metagenome assembly JADHED01 (sample SAMN16124423, study PRJNA663239) | bioreactor sludge metagenome | isolation source: sludge (control) | place: India:Bengaluru | collected 2018-09-08 | reverse complement strand
TCTTCGCCATACCCTATGAAAAGGCACGGCGCGGATTACGGCGACAGGCTCCTAGTCCGGGGTGGGGGAGGCGGGTCCCCGGGGCAGGCGCGGGGGCCTGGCCGAGAGACGCAGGACCGCGCCGGCAGCGGCGACCCGGATCTCGTAGGCGCCCGTGAAGGGAAGCACCGCCGGGCCCACCGTCACGGAGCCCGGCCGGCCGGTCACCGGGGCCGCGACCGGGCCGGCGGGGCCGACGAGCGTCACCGAGGCCGGGCCGACGCCGGTGCCCGCCAGACGGGCGAGGATCGCGGTGCCGGCCACGGCGGCGAACGGGTGAGCCGCGGCGGGGACCCCGGCGGCCGGCGCCGGCTTCGCCCGCCTGACCTTCACCGCCAGCGTCCATGCGCCCGCCGCCGCCGGGACTCCGTCGTCGCGCCGGACGAGGAGCAGGTACCGGCCCGTGGCCGGCGCGGGGAACGCCCTGACCTCGACCCGCGCGTCCCCCGCCGGGTATCGGCCCTCGACGAGGCGCTCCCCGCCCGGCCCCGACAGGTCGAGCGCGAGCCCGGCGGCCCGGTCGGCCGCGACGAGCCTCGCGGAAAGCAGGTCTCCGGCGGCGAGGTCCACCGAGAGGGCGTCCACGTCGCCGGCGGCCTCCAGCGCCCCCGCGCAGCGCGCGGCGACCGGCGGCGGCGCGGTCTCCACCAGGTACAGCGGGGCGGTGGCCTCCGCCGACTCGTTCCCCGCCGCGTCCCGCACCCGCAAGGCGCCCGTGACCAGGCCCGCCACGCCGTCCCGCGGGACGACGAGGCGGTCGTCCTCGGCCACCGGGACCGGGGCAGCGTAGGTGACCCCGCCGTCGAGGCTGACCCGGGCGTCGGCGAGTCCGGACCGGTCGTCGTAGGCGGTCACCGCGAACGTCAGCGGTTCCTCCGGCAGGACGCAGGGGCGTCCGTCCTGGGGGACGAAGGAGCAGACGGGCGGGACGCGGTCGAGGAGGACGGCCACCGGGTACTCCGGCGATTCGTTTCCCACCGCGTCGCGCACGGCGAACAGGATGGAGTGGGCGCCGTCCGCGTCGGGCAGCGTGAAGTCGGCCGCGGGCGAGAAGTCCGTCCACGTCCCGGCGGGTCCGTTCTCCGCCCGCAGGCGCATCTCCGCGACGCCGGAGAGGGCGTCCGCGGCCGCGAGGAGCACCGGCACCACCCGGTCGTTGCGCGCCACGCGGGGGTCGGCGAGGGCGATGCCCCCCGCGGGAGGCGTGAGGTCGAGCACGATCGTGTCGGACGCCAGGGCCTGGTTGCCGGCCCGGTCGCGGTACTCGACCCAGACTCTCTTTCCGCCTTCCACCGGCCCGAGATCGATGCCCCGGGACGGGGCGTAGGCCTCCCATGCGCCGAACACCGTCCCGTCGAGCGAGAATCGCATGTCGGCGACGCCGGAGAGGGGGTCCAGGGCGAAGAGCGTGAGCGTCACCACCCGACTCCGGGTGTAGGACACGCCGGCGGCCGCGGACACCGACACCGACGGGGGGGCGCGGTCGAGGCCGATCGTGTCTCCCGCCGGCGCGGATTCGTGCCCGGCGGCGTCGCGGAAGACGACCGAGACGGCCCGGGTCCCGTCCGGACCGGCCAGCGTGAGGGCGCGCGTCGTGGCGTAGGGTTCCCAGGGCCCGTAGGGCCCGCCGTCCTGCGCGAACCGCATCTCCGCGACGCCGCTGGCGGCGTCGGACGCGGCGAGGGAGAGGTCCACCTGCGCGCCGTTCGTCCACGCCGCGCCGTCGTCGATGGCGAGAGTGCCCGCGGGCGCCGCCGTGTCGAGTCCGATCGAATCGGACGCCGTCTCCGACACGTTCCCGTGCGCGTCGCGGAACTGCGCGTACACGGTCCGGGCGCCGTCGCCGGCGGAGAGGGTGTATGCCGCCGTTCCGGCGTACTCCTGCCACGCGCCGAAGTCCGTCCCGTTCTCCGAGAAGCGCATGTCGGCCACGGAGGTGTGCTCGTCCGCGGCCAGGAGGGAGAGCGCGACGTCGCGGTCGGGGGCCCAGGCGGCCCCGCCGTCCACGCTCAGCGTGCCCGCGGGCGGCGTGGCGTCCACGAGCACCGTGCCCGACGCGCCCGCCGCCACCACCGTCTCGCCGAAGGAGGCGGTCTCCGCGTCCGCCGCGAACTCCCCTTCCCCCGTCACGTCCGGGCCGCGGATGACCCACTCCGCGCTGCCCGTCCCGCCCGGGGCCACGGCGTCGAGCACGGCGGGGTTGTCGCCCGAGACGAGGGAGAAGCCGGCGGGGAGCGTCAGACCCACCTCCGGGGCGATGGCGGGCAACCCCCCCGTGTTGGCAAGGGTGACCTCGACGGCGAACTCCTCTCCGCCCGCCACGGACGCCGGGAGCGAGGCGAAGGAGACCTCGAGCGCGGGGGCGGTCACCGCCGTGAACCCCACCGGCGCCGCCAGCGCGAACTCGTCCTCGGTGAACGCCGCCGGGAAGGCGCCGGCGCGGTGCACCCGGAGGACCGGAGAGGCCACGGGCCCGGTGGCCCGCAGGTGCTCCACGGGTTCCACGACGCTCGTGCTCGAGAGGGCCGCCGCGCCGGTATCGCCGTCGTAGAGGTAGAGGTCGAGATCGAGCAGGTCCGGCGGCGCGGCCGGCCAGTCGGAGTCGGAGTAGGCCACGTGGCGGAGCCACACGAGCGTGGCCCGGTCGCCGGCGGCGAGCGCCGCCGTCCGCCGGTAGTAGCGGGAGCGCGAACCCGAGGCGCCGAACGAACCCTCGTGGACGTCGCCGCGGGCCGCGTAGGCCGCGGCGAGATCCATGCCGCCGTATCCCACCGCGTTGTCCGGCGAGGAGGCGTAGGGCGCGGCGACGCGCGTCGAGTTGACGAGCAGCGCCTTGCGCGCCATGGGGGAGGCCGTGGGATCGAGATCGACGAGCAGGCCGAGGGCCCCGGCCACGTGGGGGGTGGCCATGCTGGTGCCGCTGAAGGACACGAAGTCCGGGTTGCCGCCTTCCCACGCCGAGTAGCAGGAGGAGATGCTGCTGCCGGGGGCCGTGAGGTCGGGCTTCCGCCGGCCGTCCGCGGTCGGTCCGCGGCTGCTGTAGGACGCGAGGGAGTCGTCGGACGGGGAGGTCGTCCCGTTGTCGTACGTCGCGCCGACCGTGACGACGTTGTAGCCGTTTCCCGGGGACAGGAGGGTCCCCGCGGAAGGGCCATTGTTGCCGGCGGCGAGGGCGGAGTCGATCCGGAGCGCCTGGACCACGGCGTCGAACAGGAGCGCCAGGGCGTCGTCGGCGTAGTCCGGCTCCGGCGTGCCGCCGAATGAGCCGCTGAACACGTCCGAGAGGTCCCTCGCCCACTCGACCCCGAGGAAGCAGTCCTGCCCCCAGCCGCTGCCCTTCCCGTCCGTGCGGCGGAACATCCACTTCACGTTGACGAGGTTCGTGGCCCTCGCCACGCCCTCGTACGTCGTGCCGCCGTCGATCGTCGTGCGCGCGCCGACGATGCCGCAGCAGTGCGTGCCGTGGCTGTGGAGGTCGTCCGTGGAGGTCTCGTCGTCCCCGAAGGAGGCGTCGTAGGCGCTGGCGTACTCGAGGAACACCCCCTCCGCGGCGAACGCGCCGGACAGGGCGGGGTGGGACGAATCGGCGCCGGTGTCGAGGACCGCCACCGCGGCCCCGGCGCCCGAGTACCCGCCGGTCCAGAAGGCCGATGCCCCGACGGAGCCCACGCTCGTGTTGAGCCCGGACTCGACTCGCGGGTGGGAGAGAACGCGCCGAAGCTCGGGCGCGGCGGCCAGGATCGCGGGGAGGCGGCCCGGTGCGACCTCGACCCACACGAGGTTCAGCGCGGTGGCGTGGCCGAGCACGGGCAGGTCGGAGAATCGGGCGAGGAGCCGATCCTGCTCGTCCCGAGCGCGGGGCGCCGCGAGCGCGAAGGCCTCCCGGCGGTAAGCGCGCAGGCGCTCGAGGGCGGCCCGGCGCGCGGACTCCGGGTCGCCGTCTCCCGCGCCGAGGCGGGCGAGGTCCACCCGCAGGGCCGGCGCGAGCGCGGCGGCGGCGTCGTGGAGAGGCTGCCCCGAGAGGAGAAGGCCGACGACCACGGGGTCGTCCCGGGTGGAGGGGGCCGCGGCGAGGCGGCGGAGCGCCGCGTCCATCCGGTCCTGGCCGTCGCCGGCGAGCGCCCGCTCGGCGCCGGCGATCTCCGCCGCGGATCGCCACGCCCGGCCGTCCCCGTCCACGAGGCGCTTGTCCCCCGACGCCGGGTCGACGACGGCGCGGAAGGACCGTCCGGTCAGCGGGCTCACGAAGTCCGCGGGCTCCGGCCCCTCCGTCCGCGCGGGGGAGGCGGCGAGCACGGCGGCGAGGAGCACCGGTATGGCGCGGACGATTCTCATGACGACCCCGCTATCCTAAGCGCCGGGCGGCCGAACCCGGCGGTTTCGGCGCCCGCCGGCGAGAGCCGGCGCGCCCCCGCCTCCGAACCGCCTGTCCGGAGCCGACGGCGTGCCGTATGATCTCCTTATCGGCATCGGCGGCAGCGAGGAGGAACGGATGTCCCAGGCCCGAGCGAACGTCCGCGACCGGACGCGTCTGGAACCCCAGCAGGTGACGTGGTCCTGCCCCGCCGGGGCGCTGACTTTCGAGTCCACCGACAAGGTCGCCCCCGTGGAGGGCACCATCGGCCAGGACCGTGCGCTGCGGGCGCTGCGGCTCGGTCTCGAGCTGTACAGCCCGGGCTACAACATCTACGTCTCGGGTTTCGTCGGGACCGGCCGCACGAGCACGGTGAACGAACTCCTCGCGGAGATCTCGCCGCGCTGCCAGGTGCCCCGGGACCGCGCCTATGTGCGGAACTTCTCCGACCCGGACCGGCCCCGGCTCCTCACGAGCCGCGCGGGCGGCGCGGTGGAGTTCCAGAAGGACATGCGGGCCTTCGTGCAGTTCCTGAAGGAGCGCCTGCCCGCCGTGTTCGAGGACAAGGCGGTGGCGCAGCGGCGCGAGCGCATCGCCAATCGCTACTCCGAGAAGGAGCAGGAGCAGATCCGCGAGTTCCAGGAGCTCCTGAAGAGCCAGGGCTTCGCGCTGGTGTCCGTGCAGGTGGGGCCGGTCCAGCGCCCGGAGGTGTTCCCGACCCACGAGGGCCGCCCGCTGCCGCCGAGCGACTACGAGGAGCTCGTCGGGCAGGGCAAGGTGACGAGGGAGGAGGCGGAGCGCGTCATGGCCCGCCTGCCGGAACTGCAGGCGGAACTCCACGAGCGCATGCGCCAGGGCCGGAACCTCGCGCGCGAGATGACCAGGGAGATCGACCGCCTCCACCAGGAGGTGGGCATGGCGGTCATCGGCGGGCAGATCGAGGACCTTCTCGAACGGTACGGAGAGGACCGCGGAGTGAAGGAGTTCCTCGACGAGGTCCGCGGAGACGTCCTCGAGAACCTCGAACTGCTCGGGACCCGCGCGGAGGGCGAGGAGGCCGCCGCCGCGGAGCAGCACTACGCACTCTACGCCGTCAACGTCATCTCCGACCACAGCAAGACGAAGGGCTGCCCCGTCGTCACCGCCACGAACCCGACGTACACGTCCCTGTTCGGCACCATCGAGCGCGTGCCCGAGGGGCCGGGCGTGTGGCGCACGGACCACACGATGATCAAGGGCGGCCACATGCTGGAGGCCGACGGCGGATACCTGCTCATCAACGCCCTCGACATCCTGCAGCAGCCCGGCGTCTGGCCCGCGCTCATGCGGGCGCTCAAGTGCTGCCGCCTCGAGATCGGGGTGCCGGAGAACATGCTCTTCGGCTTCACGAGCGGGCTGAAGCCCGAGCCCATCGACCTGAACCTGAAGGTCGTCCTCATCGGCGAGCCGATCTACTACGACCTGCTGTTCCGGCACGACCCGGACTTCCGGAAGATCTTCAAGGTCAAGGCGGACTTCGCGCCGGACATGGACCTCAGGTCCGAGAACCTCGACCACTTCGCGAAGGTCGTGGCCCGGATCTGCGAGAAGGAGGGGCTCCTGCCCCTGTCCCGCAGCGCCATCGGGCGCCTCGCCGAGGAGAGCGTGCGGATGGCCGGCCGGCGGGACCGCATCTCCGCGCGATTCGCGCAGGTGGCGGACGTCGTGCGCGAGGCCGACTACTGGTGCAAGGAGGAGGCGGAGAAGATCATCCGCCGCCGGCACGTGCAGCGGGCCATCGAGGAGCGCGAGTTCAGGCTCGCGGGTCTGGACGGCCGCATCCAGGACCTCATGGAGAAGGACATCCTCATCATCCGCACCGAGGGGGCGATGGTGGGCCAGGTCAACGGGCTGTCCGTCTACGACCTCGGCTACCACGCCTTCGGCAAGCCGACGCTCATCACCGCCAGCACGGCGGTGGGGCAGGCGGGCATCATCAGCATCGAGCGCGAGGCGCGCCTGTCGGGCGGCATCTACGACAAGGGCGTCCTCATCATCTCGGGCTACCTGCGGCGGATGTTCGCGCGCAAGCGGCCGCTGGCGCTCACCGCGTCGCTGTGCTTCGAGCAGTCCTACTCCGGGGTGGACGGCGACAGCGCCTCCATCACCGAGATCTTCGCCCTCCTCTCGGACCTCTCCGGCCTGCCCATCGACCAGGGCATCGCGGTCACCGGCAGCATCAACCAGCACGGCGAGATCCAGCCCATCGGCGGCGTCAACGAGAAGGTGGAGGGGTTCTTCCACCTCTGCCACGCGCGCGGACTCACCGGGACGCAGGGCGTCATCATCCCGAAGCGGAACGTCGAAGACCTCATGCTCGGGAACGACGTCCTCACCGCGATCCGCAAGGGGACGTTCTCCATCTACGCCATCTCCTCGGTCGAGGAGGGCATCGAGATCCTCACCGGCGTGGCGGCGGGGGCGCGGGTCGAGGACGGAGAGTATCCCGAGGGCACCGTGTTCCGCCTGGTCGAGGAGCGGCTCACGCAGTACCTCGACGCGTTGCGCGGTCCGACGAAGGAGAGGGAGGACTGGAAGATCCTGAATCCGCCGCCGCCGCCGTGCGCTCCGAAGGCCCCGCGGGTCCCGCCGGGCCTCCCCCCGAAGCCCCCGGACGCCGAGGACCTCGAGTCGGAGGAGTGACGTGCGCTCCGCGGGGAGGGTGGCGGTCCCGGCGCTCCTGACCGTCCTCCTCGCGGGCCTCGCGGGCCGGGCGGGCGAGGCCGGGGACCGCCTGCGCGCCGCCGCCTCCGATCCCGACCCCGCGGCGCGGGCGGCGGCGATCCGGGCGCTCGGCGAAGACGCCGGCGGGCGGCGGTGGTGGATCGTGCGGTCCTCGCTCGCGCCAGACCGCCTGGCGCTTGCCCCGGCGGCCGCGGAGGGCGGGAAGTGGGGCGGGGAGGAGATCCTGACGCCGGTGGAGCGGGCCGTCGGGCGGAGCGGCTTCCGGCTCGCCGTCGAGGGCGACGAGGTTCGGGTGCATCAGCCCGGCCGGGAGGCGCCGGCGGTGTTCCGGCTCTCCGAGGTCCGGAGGGACACCGACGGCGACGGTCTCACGGACCTCCTCGAGGAGGAGTGGGGGCTGAGCCCGCTTCTCGCGGACTCCGACGGCGACGGGGAGGAGGACGACGGCGTCGATCCGTTCCCGCTCCTGCCCCCGGGGCCGGTCTCCGACGAGGACCTCGTCCGGGAGGCCGTCCTCGCCTTCATGAGCCGGTTCGAGCCCGGGGTGCTTCACGTCCGGCCCGGCGCCATGCCGCGCGTGCAGGTCGAGCCGGGCGGCCGGACCCGGTACCTGCCCGAGGACGGGGAGGGGGAAGGGCGTCTGGGGGTCGAGACCCTCTGCCGGCTCGAGGTAGGCCTCGACGCGTCACGGGCGGAGGTGAGCGTGATGGCAAGTCGCGGCCGCCTCGCCAGCCGATGGTGGACGGCCTTCCTGCGGAAGGCCGGCGGCCGCTGGTTCGTCGTGGCGACGCGCTTCGACGGGATGAGTGGAGACCGGTGCGAGAAGGAGGGAAGACCCACGCGCCGGACGTGCGTGATGCTGCCGCCGAGTCTCCGGGAAGCGGTCGCTGATCCGGGGAGATGAACCGACCGTCGCCGCCGGGGGCTCCTCCCGCCGGTGGCGACGACATGCTATCGTGTCGCCCCGTCCGCCGGTCCGAAGGGAGACGCGCGTGCGACGACTCGCCCTCACGTTCCTGCCTCTCGGTCTGCTCCTCGCCTCCGGCCTCGCCGCGCTGGCGCGGCCGGTGATCCTCCCCTCCAGCCGCTGGTTGGCCAACGAGACGGCGAAGCCGATCGTGGCGACGAAGTGGAAGCTCGAGAACGGCACGGGCGGCTCCTTCGCGTTCTACAACGCCGGCGTTTTCGCCGTCACCCTCTCCGGCGAGGTGGCGGACTTCTCCGGCAGCCTCGCCTCGGATCTCCCCGGCAGTGCCTTCGTGTCCTTCAACTCCGACTTCGTGGCCGGGGGGCGCTCGATCGCCGGGGAGTTCGGCGGGAAGTACGCCTTCTCGACCCTGAAGGAGACGAGTTCCACCGTCATCGGTGCGTTCTACATCTCCCTGGCGGCGGGCCTGCTGCAGCTCGATTCGTCCCTGCCGGCCGGGGCCGAGGGGCGGATCGCGGGCGAGGTGCAGGTCCTGCTGGCGAAGGGGACCGGCAAGACGAAGACCGCGGCGGACCACAGCATCTGCTCGGGGAAGTTCAAGACGTCCTTCGTCGGCACGGTGCTGGACGGACCGAACGCCGGGGTCGCCATCAAGGGGACGCTGGCGGTCGGCTGGACGAACGCCCACCAGGACATGGTGCCGTAGCGCAGCCCCGGGACCGCCCCGCCGGCGAGCAGCGCAGAGCGACCCGGCACCGTCGCGTTACATGTTCCGCAGGATGTCGGCCGCCTCGAGGGCGGGGCCGATGGCCTTCAGGAGGCCCTTGATCGCCGTCTTCCCGGCCTTGGCCCCTTCGAGCTTCTTCGCGACCGAGGCGGCGGCCTTGCGGGCCTTCTGCGCCGCCTTCAGCGCCTCCGGCGCGCCGGGCGGTTCCTTCGCCGCCGGGATCAGCGTCCCGATCCCCGCGATGGCGTCGTCGAGGTCCGCGAGGCCGTCGTTCACCGCGGTGGCGGCGTCGAACGGCTCCGGCTGGTCGCCGTCGGACAGATCCATGGCCGTCACGAAGTGGTCCACCGCCGCGTAGAGGTCGAGGATCGTGCCGTACCATGCCACGGGGGCCATCGCCGGCGGGGTGCTGTTCACGACGCGGAAGCGCTTGAAGCCGGCGACGGCCTCCCGGTCGAGCCCCATGACGCCGATCGCCGGGTGGACGGGCATCACGGCGCCGCCGGCGGGGGTGCTCCAGATCAGTGTCCAGTCGAGGTCGCCGTGCGCCCTCGCGGCGAAGTACACCGTCGTGCCGTTGTGCTCGATGGCGAGGTCCACGGCGTCGACGCCGGAGAAGTACGTCTGCCCCTGTCGCGACGTGTGGATGTAGTTCGCGGCGAACACCTGGAAGCCGTTGCCCTCCGGCTCGGCGCCGAGGAGCCAGAACTGCAGGGGGTTCGTGCCCGTGGCATCGAGCTCGGTGGCGAACCAGCCGATGTCCTCGGGGGTCCACTCGCCGAGACCCACCGTGACCTCCCACCGGAAGGGCGGGTACAGGTCCCTCTTCGCGAGGACGTACCCGTAGGCGTTGTCCGCCTTCGTGCTCACGCCGAGGTAGTGGTAGTTCCCGTCGGCGCCGAGCCCCCACTTGAACGCACCCGCCGGGGACGCCTTCGATCTGACGCCTCCGTCGATGGCGCAGGACGGCAGGCCGAGCAGGACCGTGGCCAGGGCCGCGACCGCGAGGCGGGACGACGCCATGGGCGCACCTCCTTCCGCGACCCTACATAACCCGACCCGGTGGTGGGCACAAGAGATGGCCTGCCCGGGCGATCGCCGGATCGGGCTCGGGCTTGTCCTCCGCCGGAGAAGGCGTCTGCCTGCACTCGTGCGATCGACCGGGAGGCGCGCACATGACGACACAGAGAGTCCCCCTGCACGTGCTGGCGGAAGACCGCCGGATCCCCGGGAAGTACGGCCTGCGCCGGGCGGTCCCCGCCGACTGGACCGACGAGGTCGCCGCGCGCGACCCGGGCGCGGCGAAGCGTCTCGGGCGGCCGCCGGAGGCGGCCCCCTCGGACTCTCCTCGGGCCGTCTCGCGGCCGCGGACGGCGCGCACGACGCGGACCGCGTCCCGTCGTGGCTCGAGCGCCTTGCCGAGTCTATATGCGATTCGTCGACTCCGGAATCTCCCCTCGGCATCCCCGCCGTGAAGGTCCACTTCCAGGAGTGCCTCGTTCCCGGCTGCGCCGGCCGGGGCCGAGGCGGGAGGTCGGGGGCCGCGGGGTGCCGAGTCCGCGGTGCGACCGCCCCCTCCGCGCGCCCGCCGGGAGCGCGGGCCGGGATCCGGCCGCGGGGCCGGGCGGCCTCAGATCCGCGTGCCGTCGGGGAGGACGGCGTTCTTCTCCACGACGGCGATGCCGTCGCGGAGGACCCATCCCCGGCCCTCGGCGTCCGGTCGTCCCGGACCGCCGGAGATCCGCACGTTCCGGCCGATGCGGGCGTTCTTGTCGATGATGGCGTCCGTGACGACGGATCCCTCCCCGATCCCCGCCGGCGGTGCGCCGGGCACCTCCGGGTAGTCGTCGTCGGCGCCCATGACCAGCGACCGGGTCACGGTGGCCCCCCGGACCACGGCGCGGACTCCCACGATGCTCTGTGCGAGCGTCGATCTCTCCAGCGTCACGCCGTCGGCGATGACGCACCGCGCCATGCGCACCTCGTCGAGGCGCGAGCCGGGCAGGTACCGCGGGTGCGTGTAGACCATCCACTCGGGGTCGTAGAAGTCGAAGGGCGGGCGTTCGGAGACGAGGTCCATGTGCGCGTCATAGAAGGCCCGGATCGTCCCGATGTCCCGCCAGTAGCCGGAGAACACGTGGGCGGCGACCGCGCCTTCCGCCACCGCCGCTGGCAGGACGTGGCGACCGAAGTCCGTGCGGTCCGGAGTCAGGAGGCGGGGCAGCGAGGCCGAGCGGATGAGGTAGATGCCCATGGAGGCGAGGTACGGCCGCTCCGGGGACAGGCCGAACGCCGCCCGCAGGCTGTCGGGCGCCTGCATGCCCGCCCGGGCCGCCGCCGTGGCCGGCTTCTCCCGGAACTCCACCACCCGGCCCGCCGCGTCCACGCGCGCGGCTCCGAAGTCGGCGATCTCCGCCTCCGAGCAGGGCAGCACGGCCACCGTGACGTCCGCGCCGGAGGCGAGGTGCCGCGCCACCATGGCGCGGTAGTCCATGCGATAGAGGTGGTCGCCGGACAGGATGAGGGTCTGCTCCGCGCCGAGGTCGGCGATGAAGCGCAGGTTCTGCCGCACCGCGTCCGCCGTCCCCTGGAACCACGCCTGCTCCGAAGGAGTCTGCTGCGCGGCGAGGACCTCCACGAAGCCGCGGGAGAACGGCGCGAACTTGTAGGTGTTCACGATGTGCCGGTGGAGCGACACGGAGTTGAACTGGGTGAGGACGAAGATCCGGTCCATGCCCGAGTGCAGCGCGTTGCTGATCGGCACGTCGATGAGGCGGTACTTGCCGGCCAGCGGCACCGCCGGCTTGCTCCGGAGCTTCGTCAGCGGCGAGAGGCGCTCCCCGCGGCCTCCGCCGAGGATGACCACCGTGACGTCGTCCACCCGCCGCCCGCTCACGCCGTCCTCCGCATCCCGCGCAGGGCGCCGGCGGCAAGGGCCGCCCAGCCGAGGAGGAGGGCGACGCCGCCGGCGGGCGCCACCGCCCCGAGCCACTTCAGCCCGGTCGCGGAGAGCAGGTACAGGCTGCCGGCGAAGAGCGCGACGCCAACGGTGAACAACGCGCCCGCCGCCCGCGCGAGGCGGAGGGGCAGGCGCGGTGCGAGCGCGGCGAGGGTGAGCAGTGCCAGCGCATGCCAGACCTGGTACCTCACGGCGGTCTCGTACGTGGCGAGGCGCGCGGGCTCCGCGGCCCAGGCCCTGGCGAGTCCGTGCGCCCCGAAGGCGCCCGCGGCGACACCGAGGAAGGCGAGGGCCGCGCCGACGAAGGCGAGCGTGCGGCTGGTGGAGGCGGAGGGGTCTTCCATGGCGCCGGCGAGCCTACCACGGCGGCGCGCGCATCCCATCCTCGGACCGCGGAGCGCGGGAGGCGGGCCGGGGCCCGTGGTGAGGACCGGCCCGCCTCGAAGCGCGCGGGCCGGCCCCGATGGCCGCGCGGGCTACGGCGGGGGAGGCGCCGTGAGCGCGCAGCGGAAACCGGTGCCGGAGTCCTCGTGCTCCCGCGCCACGGGGTAGCGCGAGCAGGCCAGGGCGTACTCCGGGTGCAGGTCGTCGGACCAGTGGCCGCCCTTCAGCACGGGGCCGGAGACTCTCCCCTCGGGGTCGTTCACCGGCAGCGTGATCTCCTGCACGTTCCCCGCCAGGTCGAGGACGCCCTCCGGGGAGCAGTCCAGCGGCTTGCCGCCGACCGGCAGGGTGCCGCCGGAGCCGAAGTGACCCTTCGCCGGGTCCCACTCGTCGCCCCAGGGGTAGGCGCGGCCGTCGGTCCCCCGGGCGGCCCGCTCCCACTCCGACTCCGTGGGCAGACGGCGCTTCGCCCAGGCGGCGTACGCGAGCGCATCGCCGATCGTGACGCCGGTGACGGGTTTCTGCTCCTCGCCGGGCAGGGGTTCCCCGCCGGCGAACCGCGGCGGCGCGCGGTGGCCGGTGGCCTTCACGAAGGCGAAGTAGGCGGCGTTGGTGACCTCGGTGCGGTCGATGTAAAAGGGGCCGAGGAAGGCCTTCGACCTGTCCCGGCCCGCGAGGAAGGTGCCGGCGGGGATGAACACCATGCCCTCCGGCGTCAGCGCCCGCAGGGCGTGGTTCAGGAGGTCCAGCGTCTCCGGGGTCTCCCGGATCTCGCGCGCCGCCGCGACCGCGGCGGCGACTTCCCGCCACCGCTCCGCCGCGAGATGCTCCCTCGCCTGCGCCATCGACTCGGCGTACTTGCGGCCGAGGGAGAGCTCCCGCTCGGCGTAGCCGAGCCCCGCCTCGACCTCCTCGCGGCCCTCGTGGGCGGGGTAGCGCTCGAGGAACGCCTTCGCCTCGGATACCGCCCTGGCGAGGGCGACGAGGCGATCCTCGTCGCCCGCGGCCTTCCGGTCCGCGTTGAGGGCCCGCCGGACCGACTTCCAGGCGGCCTCCGCCTCGCGGGCCGCTTCGGCCTTCCGGATGGCCTCGGCGACGCGGGCGAGGTCGGGCGTCTCGCCGGCGGCGTCCCGTGCCGCCCGCCAGGCGACCCAGGCCTCCTCGGTCCGGCCTTCGCGCGCGAGGCCGGCGGCCCGGGCGAGATGCCCCGCGGCCTCCTCGGCGGTCTTCCGGAACGCCGCCTCCCGGGCGGCCCGCTCGCGCTCCTCGGGGGAGGGGCCCGCGGGTTCCTTCCCGCAGGCGCAGAACCCGCCGGCGCCAAGCAGGAGGAGCACCGGGACGAGCCGTCGGCTACTTCTCATGGGGGCGGATCTCCCGGAGGCGGAAGCGCCGGTCCGGCGGGTTCCGCGCCAGGTCGAACACCATCCGGTCGTCGGCGAGGGACAGCACCCGGGCGAGGACCTGGCTCCGCACCACCACGCGGGCCGCGTCCCCCATGATCGTGGTCTCGTCCTCGAGGATCTGGAAGTCGATCTCGCCGCGGCTCCGCGCCTCCTTCAGCCGCCGCTGGATCTCCTCGGCCGGCAGGCGGCTCGCGCGGACGAGGGCCGGGAGCAGCATCGGCGCCATCTCGTCGAAGTTCGCGAACATCTCGCCCATCCGCTCGAGGAACATGCGGCGCTCGACCTCCGGGCGGCGGGACAGCGCGTCGCGCCGCCCGCCCGGCGTCTCCTCGCCGACGCCGGCGATGCGGAAGCCGCCGGCGTGGGGGCGGAAGCCCACCCGCAGCATCATGGAGGGGTTGAGCCCGAGCACGCGGGCCAGGGCGGCGCTGGCCCCGGTGCGGAACGTGACGTCACCGGCCGAGGCGCCCCGCATCGGCACCTCCATGCGGTAGGCGAAGTCCGCGATGCCGCCGGCCCGCAGCGCGAAGTCCATCTCCGGTTCCGCGGAGAAGTGGTCAGAGAGCGCGGGGGGCTCGAAGCAGGCGGCGAAGGCGGCGTAGTCGCGCTTCTCGATGGCCCCGTGGGCGGCGGCCAGGACCTCCTCCGGCGTGGCCCGGGCCGGACTCCTGGCCTGCTCGGGCGGCGTGGACGGGGGCGCCTCCGATCGGCGGTGCGCGAGGAGGAGGTAGAGGGCGACGGCGAGCGCCAGCGCCGCCGCCGCCGCCGCCCCGAGGGCGAGGAGGCCGCGCCGGCGGGGGGCGGGCTCGCGGAGCGGCATGACCGTGAGCGCCTCCGTCGTCCGGTCGGCGGGAGCCGCGCCGCGGTGGAAGGTGGCCGTGCGCGAGGGGTCGCGGACCGCGTCGAGTGCGTCGAGGAGCTCCCCGGCGTCCCGGTGGCGCTCCTCGGGGCGCTTGGCGAGGAGCCGGTCGACCAGGTCCGCGAGCCCCGGCGGGAGATCCGCCCGGAGCGTGTCGACGCGGGGCGGCACGTCCTGCAGGTGGCCCTTCAGCGTGGCGCCGGGGCTCTCGTGCCGGAACGGCGGCCGCCCGGCCAGCATCTCGAACAACACGATCCCGGCGGAGTACAGGTCCGTGCGCGCGTCGATCTTCCGGCCCTCGCACTGCTCGGGGGACATGTAGTCGAGCGTCCCCATGAGCTGCCCGGTCGTGGTGAGGCGGCTCAGGTCCTCCATGCGGGCGAGGCCGAAGTCCGTGACCTTGAGGCCGTCCTTCGCGAGGAGGATGTTGCTCGGCTTCACGTCGCGGTGGACGACGCCGGCGGCGTGGGCGGCGCCGAGCGATTCGACGAGCGAGCGGAACACGGACAGCGCCGCAGGCACCGGCAGCGCCCCCTCGCGCCGCAGGCGGGCGGCGAGCGTCTCGCCCTCGAGGAGCTCCATCGGGAAGAAGACCCGCGTGCCGTCGCGCTGGAGCGGGCCGAGGAGACGCACGACGCCGTGATGGGTGACCCGGGACAGCGCCACGACCTCCTGCTCGAATCGCCGGAACTTCTCCTCGTCGGTGACGAAGGAGGCGGACAGCACCTTCAGCGCGACCTGACTCCCGGTGTCGGGGTCCACGGCGGCGTAGACGGTGCCCATGCCGCCCTCGCCGAGCCGGCCGGTGACGGTGAACCGCCCGAGGCGTTCGGGATCCATGCCCAGATGTTAACTCCCGACCGTTTCCGGCGGATCCTTCGACGGGGGCGATGGCGTCGGTATCATGCCCTGTTTCACGGGCAAGACGGGGGGGGCGTGTGCGGGCGGACCCCTCCCACACCCTGTTCTCTTCGTGGAGCACTCCATGCAGCGCGCGCCGGCCGGACTCCCGGGGCGCTTCCTCCGCAGGCGGAGGCGGCGCATCCCCACCCTGTGGCTCGTCGTCATCACCGTCGGCATGCTGGCCGCGGCGGGGTTCGTCTCCGCCGAGCCTCCCGCCGTCGCGCCGACCGGCGTCGACGCGGTGGTGCAGGCCCACCACCCGTCGCTGTTCGAGCCCCTGACGAACAGCACGAAGTTCCCCTGGTACGAGCGGGCGGCCCTGCTGGCCGTGCTCGGCGTCGCCATCGCCGGCCTCCTGTACGCGTGGATGCTGGTGAAGCAGGTGCGGAACGCCGACCAGGGCACCCCGCGCATGCAGGAGATCGCCGGGGCCGTGCGGGAGGGCGCCAACGCCTACCTGCGCGCGCAGTTCCGGAGGATCGGGCCCCTCATCATCATCATCACGGTCCTCCTGTTCCTCACGAAGTACAGCGAGCCGCTGTTCGCCTTCGGCCGCGCCGGGGCGTTCCTCATCGGCTCGCTGTTCTCGTGGACGGTGGGCTTCGTGGGCATGCGCCTCGCCACGACCGGCAACCTGCGGGTGGCCGCCGCCGCGAAGCGCTCCTACGGCGAGGCCATGCAGCTCGGCTACCGCACGGGCACGATCACGGGCATGCTGACGGACGGCCTCGGCCTCCTCGGCGGCACCTGCATCTTCCTCATCTACGGTGAGCAGGCCTACGAGGCGCTGCTCGGCTTCGGCTTCGGCGGCACGCTGCTCGCGCTGTTCATGCGGGTGGGCGGCGGCATCTACACGAAGGCCGCCGACGTCGGCGCCGACCTCGTCGGCAAGGTCGAGGCGGGGATCCCGGAGGACGACCCGCGCAACGCGGCCACGATCGCCGACAACGTGGGCGACAACGTGGGCGACTGCGCGGGAATGTCCGCCGACATCTTCGAGTCCTACGAAGTGACGATCGTGGCGGCCATGATCCTCGGGCTCGCCTCGTTCGGCCACAAGGGCGTCATCTTCCCGCTCCTCGTGCGCGGCGTCGGCGTGCTGGGCTCGATCATCAGCACCTACACCGTGCGCGCGGGTCCGAACGACACTTCCGACACGGCCCTGAAGAGCGTCCACCGCGGCTTCTGGATCGGCTCGGTGATCTCCATCATCGGCTTCTTCGCCATCGGGCTCTTCTACCTCTACTTCCCGAAGTCCTACTTCGCCGAGTACTCCATGGCCGCCTCGGGCTTCCCCGGCGGCGACGCCGCGAACCTGCCGTTCTGGGCGAACCTCGGCATCCTCGACCTCGACCTGCGTCCGGCGCTGACCTGCCTCATCGGCGTGTTCCTCGCCATCGCGCTGAACAAGGTGACGTCCTACTACACGCACACGTCGCACGCGCCCGTGAAGTCGCTCGCGCGGTCCTGCCAGACCGGCCACGCGACGAACATCATCCAGGGCTTCGCGGTGGGCTACGAGAGCACCGTGGCGGCCCTGCTCGTCATCGCCGGGGCGATCGTGATGTCCGTGCTCTGCTACTGGGGCACGCCGCCGGTGTTCATCGCCTACGGCGTGGCCATGACCGGCATCGGCATGCTGACCCTCACCGGCAACACGATCTCCATGGACGTGTTCGGTCCGGTGGCGGACAACGCCAACGGCATCGGCGAGATGGGCTACGACAAGGCGGAGATGGAGAAAGCGCAGCCTGGCTCCTACAAGCGCGCGCGCCAGATCCTCGCCGACCTCGATGCCGTGGGCAACACGACGAAGGCGGAGACGAAGGGCATCGCCATCGGCTCCGCGGTCATCGCCGCCGTGTCCTTGTTCGCCTCCTTCATCGCGGTCATCGCGGTGGGGAGCGAGGACAAGATCGGCCAGATGACGACCGCACAGTACTTCGAGCAGTCTGGCCGGCTGACCGTGGCCGATCCTCTCGTGCTCGTGGGCTTCCTGCTCGGCGGGGCGATCCCGTTCCTGTTCTCCTCGATGCTGATCCGCGCCGTGGGCCGGGCGGCGTTCTACATCGTGAACGAGGTCCGCAAGCAGTTCAAGGACCCCGGCATCATGGCCGGCACCAAGAAGCCGGACTACGGCCGCGTGGTGGACATCTGCACCGTGAGCGCCCAGGCCGAGCTCATCGGGCCGGGCCTTCTGGCGATCCTCGCCCCGCTGGTCGTCGGCTTCCTCCTCGGACCGTACGCGCTCGGCGGCTTCCTCGCCGGCATGATCCTCGTCGGGCAGCTGCTCGCCGTCTTCATGGCGAACGCCGGCGGCGCGTGGGACAACGCGAAGAAGATGATCGAGGACGGCATCTACGGCGGGAAGGGCTCCGAGGCCCACAAGGCCAGCGTCACCGGCGACACCGTCGGCGACCCGCTGAAGGACACCGCCGGCCCCGCCATCAACCCGATGGTGAAGGTCATGAACATGGTGAGCCTCCTCACGCTCGGTCTCGTGCTGTCGTTCAACGTCATGGGCATCAACCCCGCCGGCAAGTCCACGACCTGGGTCGTGGGGGTCGCCGTCGCCGTAGTGGCGCTCGCCCTGATCGTGTGGGCGGTGATCAAGAGCAAGCGCGAGACGGCCGAGATGAAGCAGGTCGTCGGCAGCCTGGAGGACAGCAAGTAACCCCTAACACCGGTGCCAGGTCAGATTCTTAGCACTTCCCGGAGCCCTCCGGCGGCTAGGTTGTCCGCCGGAGGGCTCCGGCATGGACGGGCACCCGTCGGCGAAGTGGCTGTGGCTCACGCACCACGAGTACGACCTCGTGAACTCGTGGATGGAGGCGCGGCGGGAGTTCCGCCTCGCCAGAGTCCCCCGGCGGGCGGAGGTCTGCGTCACCGCCGACTCCGGCTACCGCCTATCCGTCAACGGGCGGATCGTGACGCGCGGCCCCGCGCGCGGCTTCCAGTCCTCGTGGCCCATTGACCGCGTGGACCTCGCGCCGTACCTGAGACGAGGTCGCAATACCGTGGAGGCCCTCGTCCACTCCCTCGGCGTCGGGACGTTCGGCTACTACCACGAGGGCACCGCCGGCTTCCTCCTCTGGGGGAGCGCGGGCGGCGAAGACCTCTCCACCGGACCGCTCTGGCGGGTCCGGCCCGCGGCCGGCTACCGCCGCGTCCTCACCCGGCTGTCGATCGAACTCGGCTTCCAGGAGCACTTCGACGCCCGGGCCGACGTCGCGCCCTGGCGCGAGCCCGTCATGCGCGCCGCCGGCGGCATGCCATGGCACGACCTCGAGGAGCGGGGCATCCCGCACCTCTTCCGCGAGCCGCGCGCGCCCGTCGCGGTCGCCGCGGCGGCCGAAGGCCGCTCCGCCCCCGGCTGGCGCGGCGCCGAGGACGTCGTGCGGCTCTACCTCTCGGAGAAGCGCGCGTGGCGCGCGGCGCCCGCCGCGCTCGCCTCCCGCGACGGCCTCGCCGCGCTCGCGGTCCCCGCCGCCGGGGCGGGCCGCTGCGCCGCGTACGTCCTCGACTTCGGCGAGGAGGTCGTGGGCCACGTTCGCCTCGTCGCGGAGGGGGCCGTGGGGGGGGAGGTCGTGGACACCATCGCCGTGGAGGCCCTCGAGGGCGCGGCCCCCGCGATCGCCCCCGTGGACGCCGGCAGCCGCTGCGCCATGGGGAACCGGCTGGTCCTCTCGCCCGGGAGCATCGACCACGAGGCCTTCGACCCCTTCGGCCTGCGCTACCTCGTCGTCCTCGTGCGCGGGGCGGCGCGGCCGTTCACCCTCTCCGTCGGCCTTGTGTGCACCGGCTACCCGCTGAAGGTCGCGGGGGCGTTCGCGTGCTCCGACGAGACCCTGAACCGCGTGTGGGACATCAGCGTCCGCGCCCAGCGCTGCTGCATGCTCGACGCCTACGTGGACTGCCCGTGGCGGGAGCAGGCCCAGTGGTGGGGCGACGCCCGGGTGCAGGCGAAGAACACCTTCCACCTCGCCGCCGACGCGCGCCTGCTCGCCCGCGGCATCCGCCAGATCGGCACGCAGGAGGTCCCGAACGGCCTCACCTACGGCGTGGCGCCGAACGTCAGCCACCGCTGCATCCTGCCCGACTTCTCCCTCGTCTGGCTGATGACGCACTACGACTACTACTGGCAGACCGGCGACGTGAGCCTCTTCGGCTCGATGCTCCCGCGCGTCCGCCGCCTTCTCGGCTACTTCGAGGACGCCCGCGCGCGGAACGGACTCCTGCCCTTCGACCCGCGCTACTGGCTGTTCCTCGACTGGCACCCGATCGTCAAGGAGGGCTACCCGACCCTCTACAACCTCCTCTACCTCCTGGCCCTCGACGCCGCGGCGGAGATGTTCAACCTCGCCGGGGAGCCCGCCGACGCCGCGCGCTGCCGGGCGCTGCGCGCGCAGCACGAAGGCGCCGTCCTCGCGCACCTCTACGACCCCGCGACGGGGTCGTTCCTCGGCGGCCGGGGCCTCGACGGCCGCCCGGCGGGCCGCGAGACGATCCACTCCACGGCCCTCGCCGTCCTCCTCGACCTCCTGCCGGGCCGCCGCGAGGCGTTCGCCGCGGAGCGCCTCGTGCCGCTCGTGCGCGGCCCGCTCACCGACCCCGCGGTGCCCTCGCCGTTCTTCATGTTCTACGTGTTCGAGGCGCTGAAGGCCGCCGGCCGCGGCGCGGAGGTCGTGGACTGCATCCGCCGGTGGTGGGGGGACATGGTGGCGCGCGGCCTCACGACGACGGAGGAGGTGTGGAACGCCCGGCCGGGCCGCGAGAGCCTGTGCCACGCGTGGTCCGCGCACCCCATCGTCCACTTCGCCAACCTGCTCCTCGGCGTGACGCAGGCGGCCCCGGGGTGGACCGAGATCCGGTTCGCGCCGGAGTTCGAGACGCTGCGGCACGCCTCGGGGAAGGTGGCGACGCCGTTCGGCCCCATCGCCGCGGGGTGGCGGAAGTTCCGGGGGGAGACGCGCGTGCGCCTCGCGCTACCCGCCGGCGTCACCGCCGCCGTGCGCCTGCCCGGCGTCGCCGAGGACGGCATCCGCGGCCGGCGGGAGTGGGTGCTCATCGACTGAGGCCACGGACGCCGCCCGCAGGGCGACGAGGCCCGCGCCGGCGAGCGCCGCCAGGGCGGCCGGCCCCGGCGAGGAGCGCCGCGCAGGTCGCGGCCGCCGCCGCCGCGAGGGCCCCGAGCAGGAGGGCCGCGAACGGCCACGCCGCGGACTCGGCGAGGCGCTCGAGCGGCCCCCCGGGCAGGATGGTGCGGGGGAACGGGCCGGCCAGCGCGAGGAAGAGCCACGTCGCGGCCGCCACCGTGGCGGCCGCGGCGGCGGCGCAGACCGGTGCGGCCGGTCGGGGGCGCATGGCCCCATTGCCGCACCCCGCGCCCCCGGCCCGCGCCGGGAACCGAACCGCCGTCCGAAAGGCTGCGGGGGGTGGGGCGGCGGCGATTAGAATGGCGCCCCCGTAGACCGTCTCACCCGGAGAGTCCCCCCCATGCTCGCCGAGTTCATCGTCCCCTCCTCCGTCATCGTGCTCGCCGGCCTCGGCCTCGGGTTCGGCCTGCTGCTGGCGCTGGCGGCGAAGGCCTTCCACGTGGAGACCGACCCCCGCATCGGGCAGGTGGAGGGCGTGCTCCCCGGCGCCAACTGCGGCGCCTGCGGGCGGCCCGGTTGCTCCGCCTACGCCGAGGCCGTCGTGAAGGGCGCGCTGCCCCCGGGGCTGTGCGCGCCGGGCGGGCCCGCGGTCGCCGCGAAGGTCGCCGCGGTCCTCGGCCTCGACGCCGGCGAGTTCGTCCCGAAGGTGGCCGTCGTCCGCTGCAAGGGCGGCAAGCGCCACGCGAAGAACCGCTCCGAGTACCTCGGCATCCCGGACTGCGTCGCGGCGGAACTCGTGAACGGCGGCCCGAAGGGCTGCGTCTACGGCTGCCTCGGCTTCGGCAACTGCGTGAAGGCGTGCTCCTTCGACGCCATGGCCATGAGCGACGACGGCCTGCCCGTCGTGTTCGAGGACAAGTGCACCGCCTGCGGCGCCTGCGTGAAGGCCTGCCCGCGCGGGATCCTGGAGCTCATCCCGAGGAGCCAGCAGGTGTTCCTCGCCTGTGTCTCGCAGGACCGGGCGAAGGAAGTCAAGGACGTCTGCGACGTCGGCTGCACGGGCTGCAAGGCCTGCACGACGCCGAAGTGGACGCCGAGCAAGAAGGTGAAGATGCTCGGCAACCTGCCGGTCATCTCCGCCGACTGGCTCGACTGGCAGACCTCGGTCCTCAAGTGTCCGAGCCGGGGCTACGTCGTGCGCGGCGCCGGGCTGGAGCGGCTCGCCGAGCTCGAGGCCGCCGCGGCACCGGCCCCGGCGGGGGCGGGCGGCGAGGAGACCGCCCCCGCCGCCTGATCGCGACCCTCTCGCGCGGCTTCCCGTCAGCGGGCGTCGCCTGATATCCTCTCCGGGCCCCCGGCGGGGCGAACCCTGCATGCGCAAACGGCAGCCCATCAGCCTCGGCCTGTTCCCGTGGATCACGGAGACGGTCCATCAGCTCGCCACGAACTCCAACCCCCCGGTCATGTTCCAGTTCCGCGAGGAGCTCCTCGCGGAGAAGGTGAAGCCGGAGGTCCGCGAGGCCATGGAGTCCTGGGCGCCCCGCGAGGAGGCGCTGCGCGCGTTCCGCGAGAGCGCCACCTTCGAGGCGCTGGCCCCCGATCCCCGCGAGCGCGTCCTCACCATCGCCCGTCGCCTGCTGCAGCTCCACGACCTCGGCGTGCGGCAGGAGCACCCGGTGGTGGAGGCGGCGATCTCCGTCCTGTCCCACTCGCGACGTGCGGACGGGAGCCTGCCGGGCAACCTCGCCGAGAACGCCTTCGCCCTGTGGGTGCTCGGCACCTTCGAGGCCCAGAAGACGCCGCTGGCCCGCGCACTGGTGCGGCACCTCGTGGCCGCCCAGCGGGGAGACCGCGGCTGGCTCGACCCGGAACTCGAACCGGAGCTCGTGAAGAACCCGGAGTCGCCGTCGTGCCCGTGGACGACCCTGCACGTCCTCCTCGCGCTCACGGAGTTCCGCGAGCAGCGGGGCGACCTCGAGATCCGCAAGGGCGCCGTCCTGCTCCTCGACCGGATGTTCAAGCGCAGCCACAAGTCGTTCTTCGGGCACCCCGACCACTGGCGGGAGCTCGACTACGGCTACGAGGGCAACGCCTGCTTCAAGTGGGCGGTGCCGAAGATCCTCCTCGTCCTCGGTCGCCTCGGCTGCGGCCTGGAGACCAAGGAGGTCGCGGAACTCGTCATGTTCCTCCGCAAGACGCTCCGGCCCGACGCGCGGTGGGGAGCGACGGTGGAGGGGGACGACTTCCTCACGCTGCGGGTCCTGCGGGCGCTCATGGCCGCGCAGCAGGCGGGCAAGCCCTGAGGGCAGGCTCTCCGGAGGGGAGGAGGCCGGGCATCACGCCGGAAGCGACCGCGATCCGCCGCGGCCCATCCGACCCCTCTCCGTCCCGACGCCGGGATGCGGTGCCCGGCGGGAACAACCGGACGGGAGGGCGCTCGCGCACCCTCCCGTCCGTGTGGCGCGCTCCGTCTAGGGGATCGCCGGCGGCGGGGCCGGGATCGGCTCCGGCGGGGGCGGGGGCGGAGGCGGCGGAGGCGGCGGCGGGGGCGGCGGGGGCGGAGGCGGCGGGGGCGGAGGCGGCGGCGGAGGAGGAGGCGGGGGCGGAGGAGGAGCGACCACCACCGGCGCCGGCTTCGCGACGATCTTCTTCGCCGGCTTCCTCACGATCTTCTTCACCGGCTTCACGACCTTCTTCACCGGTTTCTTCGCGATCTTCTTCACGGGCTTCTTCGCGGCCTTCTTCAGGATCTTCTTCGCCGGTTTCTTCGCGATCTTCTTCACCGGCTTCTTCGCCACCTTCCTGACGGGCTTCTTCACGGCCTTCTTCGCCGGCTTCTTCGCCGGCTTCTTCGTGACCTTCTTCGCGGGCTTCCGGGCGGCCATCGGATCGTCTCCTCTTGCGGAGCGGCGCGGGCGGCCCGGCGGCCGGCGGGCGCCGGCGCCGTGTCCGGACCTGCTCGCGCCGCCCCGGACTAGCGGACCCACGGCGTCACACTACTCATGCGCCGAAACCGCTGTCAAGGAAGGAGACGCCCCCGGGCCGCGGGGAAACCGCGCGGCGCGTCACTTCGCGAACGCGCGGCGCGCCGTGCGCACCTGGTCGGCGTAGAACGCCGCGTCCTCGGAACCCTCCGCGGCGAGGGCCGCGAGCGCGTCCGCCAGGGCGTTCTCCGCGGCGTCCCCGTCGGAGCCGAGCAGCACGTTCGTCAGCGCGAGATAGGCGGCGTTCATGAGGGCGCCGGCCTCGTCCTTCGCCTCGCGCGCCTTCCCGCTCGCGGCGGTGAACGCGGCGCGGGCCGGGTCGGCGCGTCCGGCCGCGAGGTGGTGGGCGCCGACGAGCCAGTGGGCCACCGAGAGGCTCGACGCGCCCTCCTCGAGCTCGATGACCAGGCGCCGCGAAAGGCGCGCGGCGTCCTCGCCCGCGGCGCGCTCCGCCTCGCCCACGGGGTCCCCCCAGCCCGGCCAGGTGAACGACCCGACGTTGTAGGACAGCGCGCGGGCCGCCATCCGGCACTTCCGCGCGACCTCCGGCGGCGTCCCCGCGTCGCCGGCGTGGTCGAGCAGCACGAGGATCGCGGCGCGGCCCACCGCCACCATCTCGGGCAGGGCCTTCGCCTGGCTCAGGTCGAACACGAGGTCGCCGCAGGTCCGTGCGACGGCCGACACGTCGCCGAGGGATCGCACCCAGTCCGCCACGGCATAGGAATCCTGGTCGCGGAGCAGTGTGCGGACCTTCTCGACGGCCTCTCGACGTTCCGAGGTCATGGCATCCTCCGCCCGCGCGGGCAGGATCGGGAGCAGCAGGAGGGTCGCGACGATGGCACGCAGCATCGGGATGAGGGTACCGGAGGAGCGGTCGGCAACGCCGACTTGTCTTGGCGGCCGGCGCCGTGGACCGTACCCTGCCGCGATGCGCGTGCTCCGCGGCATCTCCACGGGCCTCCTCTCGGCCGCTTTCTTCGGCGCCGTCCTCGGACTCTCCGACGGCATCCGCGCCACGCTGGCGGGGGGGAGCGTCCTGACGCCCCGCGACTGGCTCGGCGCCACCGCCGTCTACGCGGGGCTCTGGATGCTGCCGGGCGCCGTCGCGGGGCTCGCGGGCCTCCTGTTCCGGCGGCCGGTTCGTGCCACCGTCCTCCTCGCCGGGGTCGGCTCGGCGGCGTTCGCCGTGGGCGCGTACATGAACGTCCTGCGGCTGCCCTCGTTCGCGTCGCCGGCGTCGCTCCGCTTCGACGCCGCGCTGCTGGCCGGCGCCGCGGTCCTCTTCGCGATCCTCTACCGCCTCCCGAGGCCGTTCCGGGCGCCGAGCGCGAAGACCTGGCTGGCGCTGCTCGCCCTGCCGTTCCTCGCCGGCCTCGCCGCGCGCCTCGCCGTCCCCGCCACGGAGGCGCAGGCGGTGAAGGTCCTTGCGGATCCGGGGCGCCGGCCCGACGTGTACGTCGTGCTCTGCGATACGCTCCGCGCCGACCACCTCGGGGCCCTCGGCTACGGCCGCCAGGTGTCCCCGCGGTTCGACGCGTTCGCCGCCGGCGCGGCCGTCCTCACGGACTTCCGCGCGGCCTCCACGTGGACGAAGCCCTCCACGGCCTCGATCCACACGGGGCTGCTGCCCTCGAGCCACGGGGCCGTGGAGCACCATGAGGTCCTGGCGCCCCCGGCCGTGACCCTCGCCGAGGCTTTCCGGGCGGGGGGGTACCGCACGGCCGCGTTCTCCGACAACCCCTTCGTCACGCCGGAATTCGGCTTCGGGCAGGGCTTCGACCACTTCGACGGCCTGTCCCCGTCCCCCTTCGCCAACGGCACGCTGCTCGGCAAGGTGCTGTGGACGCTCGGGGCGATCTCGATCGACGGCCGCCCCTTCGCCCCGCGCCTGCCCCCCGGCCGCGGGACGCCCGACCTCGTGCGGCGGGCGCTCCGTTGGCTCGGAGAGGGGGAGGACGCCGACCGTCCGGCATTCGTCTATTTCCACTGCATGGAGCCCCACGTCCCCTACGACCCGCCGGCGCCGTTCCGCGGCCGGTTCGCGGACCCCGCCTACGCGGGGCCGGATCTCTCGACGCCCCCCGCATACCAGGGCATGCTGCCGTTCGAGACCGGCGCGGCGCTCCCCGAGGACCAGCGTCGTCACCTCGTCGACCGCTACGACGAGGAGATCCTGGCCTGGGACGCCGGTTTCGGCTCGCTGCTCGACGGCCTTTCCGCCGCCGACCGGCTGGCGGGCTCGATCGTCGTCGTCCTCTCGGACCACGGCGAGGAGTTCTTCGAGCACGGTGCCTGGAAGCACGGCCACTCCCTTCTCGAGGAGGTCGTCCGGGTGCCGTTCGCGGTGCAGGGCCCCGGTATCCCCCCGGGACGACACTCGTTCCCGGCCCGCGCCACCGACGTGTTCCCGACGCTCCTGTCGCTCGCCGGTCTGCGGGCCGAGCACCCCCCCTTCGGCGTCGATCTCGCCGACCCGCTGCTGGGGGGGGCCGCGCCGAGGTCCGCGCCGGTCGTGGCGGAGGTCGCGTTCGGCGGGGCGGGCGCGCGGTCCGTCGTCGAGGGGGAACGGAAGGTCGTCGAGGCCCACCGCGGAGAGGAGCAGGTGACTCTCGCCTTCGACCTCGCGGTGGACCCGTGGGAGCACGCTCCGCTCACCGCCCCGCCGTGGGAGGCGGACCTCTCCGCCCGCCTCGCGCAGGTCCTCGAGGCGGCCCGCGCGGTGGCCATCCGCTCCGGCGCGCGAGCGCTCACGGACGCCGAACGGCAGCGCTTCCGGGGGCTCGGGTACTTCCATTGACGCCGGGCCCCACGGGCCGGTGATCGTGGGAGGGTGGCGCCTCCGGGGAGCGGCCGAGGTATGCTGAGCGCGATGCGGCGCCTGCTGCCCTCCCTCCTCCTGCTCATCCTCGTCGCGCCGGCGGCCCCGCAGGGCCTCGACGAGGTCACGGACGAATCGACTCCCGACTACCGCAAGGCCCTCGAGCTGTGGAAGAGGGGGCAGTGGGGGACGGCCCAGAAGGCCTTCCGCGCGCTCCTCGAGCGCTACCCGTTCTCCGTCCACTGCCGGGAGGCGGAGGCGCGGTCCGACGACAACTGCTACCTCGGGACGACGGCGATCCAGAGGACCGGCCCCGTCGGAAACCGCATCGACGTGGCGGTCATGGGGGACGGTTTCACCATCGACCCGCCGGACCAGGCGCTGCAGGAGAAGTGGGCGAGGCTCTGCCTCGACGTCCTGTTCAACGAGCGCTCCTATGCCGAGTACCGGGACTGCTTCAACGTCTACTTCGTGCGCCTCTGCTCCCTCGAGGAGGGCGTGGACCCGAAGCTCTCCGACGCCGAGCGCGCGAAGATCGAGGAGCGGAACCGGCGGCGCGTGCGCAAGCGCAGGACGGAGTACGACACGGCGCTGAACTGCAAGGCCGAGGGGCCGCAGGGGCAGGTCATGGCCGACCCCGGCCTCGTCATGCGCTGGCTCGACATCGCCGAGGAGGACCACCCGGGGTGCGGCGACGATTCGCTCGTCATCGCCTTCGCCCGCTTCGGCGTGCTCGGCATGGGGGGCGGGGGCATCGCCAACGTCGGGCGCCCCGACAAGTCCATCACCGTCCACGAGTTCGGCCACGCCTTCACCGGTCTCGAGGACGAGTACGCGGTGAACCCCATGGCGCCCACGTTCCCCATCCGGGGCGCGAACGCCGCCACGACGTCCGACCCGGACGAGGTGCCGTGGAAGCACTTCCTCGCGGCGAAGGTCCCGGAAGTGGGGATCTTCGAGGGCGGCGCGACGTACCAGAAGGGCGTCTGGCGCCCCGCGCGGACCTGCGCCATGAACTCCGCGGGGGCCACCCAGTTCTGCCCCGTGTGCCGGGAGGCCAACGTCCTCGCCATCTACTCCTACGTGAGCCCGATCGAGGCCGTCTCCCCCGACCCGAAGGCGGAAGTGCGGGTCGCGGCGGGGGACAAGGCCGCGGAGCTCTCGGTGACCCCGCTCCGCCCGCGGTCCCACGACCTCGCCGTGACCTGGTACGTGGAGGAGATCGGCGGAACGGCGCCGGCGGCGGGCGACGGAAGGCGCGTGGATCCCGAGGAGGAGTTCTGGCGCCGCCAGAACCGGGCGTACGGTCAGGGCGGCCCTCGCCTGCGCGAGAAGCGCGATGCGTACGGGGCGCCGCCTCCCGGCGTCCCGAGCGACCTCGCGCGCGAGGGGCGGGGTGCGCCGAAGCGCTCCGTGTTCCCCGCGGGAGCCCTCGCCCCCGGCCGTTACCGGGTCACGGCCGAGGTCCGCGACGGCACGGAGTGGGTCCTCCTCGACCCGAACCACCTTCTCGTGGAGCGGGTCGCCTTCTCCGTCACCGTCGAGTAGGGAGGATCGTCTCGACGGGGGTCCCTGCGGTTATCCTCCCGGACCCGGCCGAATCCCGGCTTGATGCGGGCAGGCCGCGAAGGTACTATTTATGGGGGTCATTCCCTGTTTGGGCCCATGAGCAGGGGGTCACGGTCTTGGACGAGAAGCAGCAGTTGAACCTGTTCGCGGCGGAGCCGGCCGGCCCGCCGGCGGTCCGGGCGGTGCCGGTCCCGGTGCCGGCGGCGCCCGCCCCGGCGGCCGCCGGCGGCAACGGCGGCAACGGCAATGGCCGGCGCAAGGTGCCGGCGCACCTCACCGCCGAGGACATGGGCGCGCAGCAGCGCGAGATCTCGGTCACCGAGTTCTTCACGAAGAACCGCCACCTCCTCGGATTCGACAACCCGAGCAAGGCGCTCCTGACCACGGTGAAGGAGGCGGTGGACAACAGCCTCGACGCCGCGGAGGAAGCGGGGATCCTGCCGGACATCCGCGTGGACATCAAACCTCTCGCGGAGCAGGCCGAGCGCCTCGGCACGAACGGGAAGGCCGCCGACAACGGGGATCCCAACGCGCCCCAGCGCTTCGTCGTCACGGTGACCGACAACGGGCCCGGCGTCATCCGCACCCAGGTTCCGAAGGTCTTCGGGAAGCTGCTCTACGGCTCGAAGTTCCACCGCCTGCGCCAGAGCCGCGGGCAGCAGGGCATCGGCATCAGCGCCGCCGGCATGTACGGCCAGCTGACCACGGGCTACGCCACGGAGATCATCAGCCGGCCCGGCAAGGGCAAGCCCGCGCACCGGTTCGAGATCTTCATCAACACGCAGAAGAACTCGCCCGACATCCTCTCGGACGACGTCGTGGAGTGGCCGAACGAGAGCGGCGTGGCGATCAAGATCACGCTGGAAGCCCGCTACCAGCGGGGCGGCCACTCGGTGGAGGAGTACCTCCGCAACTGCGCGGTGGCGAACCCGCACGCGCGCTTCGTCTACTCCTCCCCGGAGGGCGAGGAGACCGTGTTCGAGCGGGCGACGGAGGACCTGCCCGTGCAGCCGCGGGAGATCAAGCCGCACCCCTACGGCGTCGAACTCGGCATGCTCATCAAGATGCTGAAGTCCACGCAGTGCACGAAACTGCGGGCCTTCCTGGCGAGCGACTTCAGCCGCGTCAGCCCGGCGCTGGCCTCGGAGATCTGCGACCAGGCCGGCATCTCCCAGAACGCCTGGGTCTCGCGGATCAGCCGCGAGGAGGCGGACAAGCTGTACCAGGCGATCCCGAAGGTCAAGCTGCGCCGGCCGCCCACGGACTGCCTCGCGCCCATCGGAGAGGCGGCCATCGAGGCGGGGCTCCGCAAGGAGTTCCCGGCGGACTTCTTCGCCGCCGTCACCCGCGAGCCGTCCGTGTACCGCGGCAACCCGTTCCTCGTGGAGGCGGGCATCGCCTACGGCGGCACGCTCGCCGGCGACGAGCCCGTGCGGGTCATCCGCTTCGCCAACCGCGTGCCGCTCCTGTACCAGCAGTCGGCCTGCGCCGTGACGAAGGCCGTCGTGCAGGCGCCATGGCGCAACTACGGCGTCCAGCAGAGCAAGGAATCGCTCCCCGTGGGGCCGCTGGTCGTCTTCGTCCACTTCGCCTCCGTGTGGGTGCCGTTCACCTCGGAGTCGAAGGAGGCCGTGGCGCACTACCCGGAGATCCTGAAGGAGCTGCGCCTCGCCCTGCAGGAGTGCGGCCGCAAGCTGGGGATCCACATCAGCCGCCGCCGCCGCGAGGCGGACGCGGAGAAGAAGAAGTCCTACATCGAGATGTACCTGCCGCACGTCAGCATCGCGCTCAGGGAGATCCTCGGCCTCTCCGAGCCGCAGGAGAAGCAGACCTTCGAGAAGCTCGTCCGCATCCTCGAGAGGAGCCGCAAGCCGTGACCAAGCCCCCCTCCGGCAAGGAGCTCGACCGGATCGCCCGCGACGCCATCGTGGAGGTGGCGGGGGAGATCCACGCGACGATCGAGAAGGAGCGCAAGCCCTCGCTCCGATTCCCGATCCGGTCGCTGAAGAACGTCAAGTACGACCCCGAGGTCGGCTACCTCGAGATCCTCGGGCAGGAGGCGGAGCGGACGCTCACGGTCAACACCGTGAAACCCTTCGCGCAGACGCTCCGGATGATGGCGCTCAGCAAACTCATGGTGGACATGGACGAGCACGCCACCAAGCGAGACGCCTACTACCAGAGCAAGAACTGGGGCGACGCGCGGTTCGACGAGCAGCCCGAGTCGGACACCGTCATGGACGACATCGAGGCCATGTTCGCCGTGCGGGGCGTGACCCGCGAGCAGCTGCGGTACGTGCCGGACGAGCACGGCGGGGCCGTGGCGGGCGAACTCGTCGTCATCGACCGGGACCGGGAGACGGGGGAGAAGATCGAGATCGACTGCACGCGGTTCGGCTCCGGGGCCTACACGGTGCCGTCGGACGTGGAGCACCTCTCCTTCCGGACGAAGGCGAAGTTCGTGCTGGCCATCGAGACCGGCGGCGTCTTCGACCGCCTGAACCGGCACAAGTACTGGCAGAAGGCCAACTGCATCCTCGTGGCGATGGGCGGCGTGCCGACGCGGGCCTGCCGCCGGTTCATCCGCCGCCTCTCCGAGGAGCACCGCCTCGCGGTCTACGCCTTCGTGGACGGCGACCCCTACGGCATCGCGAACATCTACCGGACGCTGAAGGTGGGGTCGGGCAACGCCGCCCACATCAACCGTTTCTTCTGCGTGCCGAACGCGCGCTTCCTCGGTGTCATGCCGCAGGACATCATCGACTACGACCTCCAGGCGGCGACGCACCCGCTGAAGGACGTGGACATCAAGCGGGCCAAGGACGCCCTGAAGAACGACCCGTTCTTCGCCGAGCACCGCAAGTGGAAGCAGGCGCTGAACCAGATGCTCGAGATGGGCGTCCGCGTGGAGCAGCAGGCCTTCGCCCTGCACGCGCTGAACTACGTCACCGAGGAGTACCTTCCCCGGAAGATCGCGGACCCGAAGAAGTTCCTGCCGTAGCCCGCTTCAGACGGAATAGGTCGCCAGGAGTGCCTCGAGTTCCCCCTGGCCCTGCGCCGTCAGCAGTTGCGCGGCCTCCTCGCGGACCCGGGCGAGGTCGAGTTGCCCCTTCTGGGTCAGCAGCATCGCCTTGATGTCCTGGATGTCCTTGGGCCGATCGAAGATCTTCTTGAAGACGATCAGGTCTTCGGCGGTGTGGGTCCGGATCGGTCTTCCGGCGAAATCGCGGGCCCGGCTGCGGTCCAGTACGCGGTGGTGGAAGGGGTGCCAGGGGACGAAGATCTCCACCCGTACGCCCCGGCACAACAGGGACGTCACGTGCGCCCGGCTGCGGAGGTCCGCCAGCACCGCGCGGAGGTCGAGTGGCGCGTCGGGCGTCTCTTCCCGGCGGCATCCGGCGGCCGCCAGCTCCTCGACGAGCGCGGGAATCCTCGTGTCCGGCATCAGCACGAGCACGTCCACGTCGCGGGTCAGCCGCGGCGTCCCGTAGTAGTTGTACGCGATGGCGCCGCCGTACGAGCGGCGCACGCCGACCCGGTCGAAGACGTCCTCCAGGAAGTGGACGGTCTCGATGAGGGAGCTCATGCGACCCGCTCCGCCAGTGCGCGGTAGCGGTCGAGCCCGGGACGGTTGAGCGCGGTTCGGACCGCATCCTCCCGCCGGAGTTCCTCCGGCGTCTTGCCGGCCCGGATCGCCTCCGACGTCAAGAAGAGGTCCTCGAGGATCGTGACGCGCTCGGCGTCGGTCAGGCCGGAGGCGGCGGCGACCTCGCGCCGGAGCCATGCGATCTCCCGCTCGAGGTCGCCCTCGCCCGCGGAACTCACCGGATCGTGGTCGTCCCGGACCATGCGGACATCATATCCCGACGGCCCGGCGGCGACGAGGACGCCGGTCGCGGGCCTATTTCGCCGCGAACTCCTCGGCGAGCAGCTTCTCGGCGAGGAGGCCGACGATAAGCGCGCGGCGTCACATGGCTCCCTCCTTCTCTGTCGTCCATCGGACCACGGGCGCGGAGAGAAGGGAAGCCCAGTCCGCCTCCGGACAGCCATCCGGCGGACTCGACGGGGAGGTTTCCGGCACGGCTCGCGGCCCGCCCGCGGGAGAAGGGGGGCCGCGGCCGCCCGACGGAGTCGTCAACGGTCCGGTGTCCCGATACAATCGTGTCACCATGGCCGACAAGCTGACCTATCGCGACGCGGGCGTGCACTACGACGTCCTCGACGCGTTCAAGCGCGCCTGCCAGCGGGCGGCGGCGACGACGGCGGGGAACCTCGCCCGCCACGGCTTCTCCGAGCCCGCCGCCATCCGCGGCGAGAGCGCGTACCTCCTCGAGGGCCCCGACGCCTACTACGCCCACGTCGAGGAGGCGCTCGGAACGAAGATCCTCGTGGCCGACGCCGTGTACGGCGAGACGGGGAAGAGCCGCTACCGCGACGTGGCGATCGACGACGTGGCGACCATCGCCAACGACCTCGCCTCCTGCGGCGCGCTGCCGGTGACGATCGCCATGTACGCCGCGGTGGGGGACGACGCCTACTTCGCGGACGAGGTCCGCGCCCGCGACCTCGCGGAGGGTTTCGCGGAGGGCTGCCGCCTCGCCGGCGCGGCGTGGAGCGGCGGCGAGACGCAGACACTCCGGGGGATGGTCGAGCCGGGCACGGTGATCCTCGGCGGGTCGGCCTTCGGGCGCATCGCCCCGAAGTCCCTGCGCATCGCCGGCGACGTGGCGGACGGGGATGCCATCGTCTTCCTCGCGTCGAGCGGCGTGCAGACGAACGGGCTCACGCTCTGCCGGGCGGTGGCCGGTCGCCTCCCGCAGGGCTACCGGACTTTGGTCGCGGACGGGCGCACCTACGGCGAGGCCCTGCTCGACCCCTCGGTCATCTACGTGCCGTTCGTGGCGGCCTGCCAGCGGGCGGGCGTGCGCCTGAAGTACGCCGTCCACGTGACCGGCCACGGCTGGCGCAAGCTCATGCGCCTCCCGCAGCCCCTCGTGTACCGCGTGACCTTCGTGCCCCCGCCGCCGCCGGTGTTCGCGACGATCGCCGCCGTCGCGGGCCTCGACGCGAAGGAGGCCTACGGCACCTTCAACATGGGCGTCGGCTTCGCCGTGTACGTGGCGCAAAAGGACGCGGACCGTGCCCTCGACCTCGCCCGCGCGGAGGGCTTCACCGCCTGGCGCGGCGGCACGGTGGCACGGGAGGGCGACCGCAAGGCCGTGGAGGTCCTCCCCCTCGGCATCACGTGGACGGGAGAGGACCTCCACATCCGGTAGGGCGGGCGTTCCCGGGGGCGGCATGGCGCCGAAGCGGGTGGTTCCGGTCCTGTTGCTCGCCGCCGAGGCGGCATGCGCCCCCGGAGAACCGGTCGTCCTCCGCTACTGCTTCGATCCCCCGTGAGCCTGGCCCGTGAGGCAGGTGATCCGCGGTCGCCTCGAAGCCCTCGGCGTCGAAGCGGAGGTCCACGAGACCTCCCCCGGGCTCATCTCCATCCGCGTGGACGGTGCCGTCGCCGGGGAGGTGCGGGAGGTCGTCGGGCGCCCGGGCCGTCTCGAGATCTTCCTCGTGGCGATGCCTCCCGCCACGCCCGCGGGCGGTCCGGGGCCGGAGACCGCGGAGCGCACGAGGCGGGAGAGGGAGGGCGCCGGCTACCGGGGGCCCCCGGAGGGCCTGCGCTGGATCCCCGCGAAGGAGGGGCCGGACCGGTTGGTGGAGGTCCCCGCCGGCGGCGGCTTCACCGGCGCCGACCTCGAACGGTGGGCGTCCAGCCCCCTGCCGGACCGCTTCCGGGGCGGGCACATCGTCCGGCTCCGCCTGCGAGCCGACCGCGCGCCGGCGTTCGGCGACTTCACGGAGAAGAACCTCGAGCGGACCCTCGCGGTCGTCATCGACGGCCGCATCGAGTGTGCAGCGCTGATCCAGGAGCGCCTCGCGGGCGTGTGCGACATCGTCGGCGGCGGGACCGTGGGCCTTCCGGAGGCGGAAGCCCGGCGCCTCGCCGCGGTCCTCGCGGGCGGCGAGATGCCGGTGGAGATCCGGCGGGACGGGGCTCCGTAGGGCGGCGCGGGTCCGGGCGGGTCGGGCGTTGGCGAACGCCCATCGGCCATCACGTGGGTCCCCTTGCCGTGCGCGGTCCGCCGGCCCCTGGCCGTCAAGCGCCCTTCTCTGGCCGGAAACGACCCCAACGCACCCCGAGTTTCCGCATCCGGGCGCGCAGGGTGTGCGGGTTGATGTCCAGAAGCCTCGCGGCGCCCGCGGCGCCCTCGATCCGGCCGTGGGTGGCCCGCAAGGCGTTTTCGATGTGCCGGGCCATCGCGCGGTCCAGCGTCTCGACCGATCCTGCGGCATCGACCTCGGTGCGGGCCGCGCCCGCGGCCTCCGCACTGCGCGGTGACGCACCGCCCAGGGCGGCCGCCACGTCCAGCATCCGTCCATTGCCGAGGATCGCGGCGCGTTCGATGACCGCTGCAAGCTCGCGGACGTTCCCCGGCCAGTCGTAGGCCAGCAGCATCTCGATGTCGCCGGGGGCGGGAGTGAGAGGCGCCACGCCCAGTCTCATCCCGGCGCGGTGTGCGAAATGGGCCGCGAGCGGCGCGATGTCCTCCCGGCGCTCCCGCAGCGGAGGCAGGCGGATCGGGAAGACCGAGATGCGGTACCAGAGGTCCTCACGGAAGCGCCGTTCCCGGACCATAGTCTCCAGGTCCTGGTGGGTCGCCGCGACGATCCGGACATCGACGGTGAGTGTTCTCTGGCCGCCGACGCGCTCGAACGACCCGTCCTGGAGGATTCGCAGCAGGCGCACCTGTGCCGCGAGAGGGAGTTCCGCCACCTCGTCGAGGAAGAGCGTCCCGCCGTCCGCGCGCTCGAACCAGCCCTTGCGGAGGCTGAGTGCTCCGGTGAACGAGCCCCGCTCGTGGCCGAACAGTTCGGAGTCGATGAGCTCCGAGGGAATCGCTCCGCAGTTCACGCGGAGTATCGGTCCGGATTCCCGGGGCGAGCGGGCGTGGATCGCCCGGGCGACCACCTCCTTCCCCGAACCGGTCTCCCCGAGTATGAGCACGGGAGCGTCCGTCGGCGCAACCAGCTCCACGCGCTCCATGACCCCCCGCAGGCCCGTGTCGGCCCCCACGATCGAGGCCGAGATGTCCGATGGCTGCAACAGGGCCCGGTGCTCCGCGGCGGACGCCTCCCTCAATCGGGCGATCTCCTGGCGGGCGCGGTCACGGTCGAGGGCCGCGGCAAAGGGGGCGGCCAGCGGCTGGAGTGAGTCCTCGTCGTGAGCGGTGTAGGCCCGACGGCGCGGGTCCACGAGCACGAGCACGCCAGCGGGCTCCTGGGCGCCGGAGAGGGGGGCGACCATGGCCGCCCCCTGGACACCGGCGGGGACGAGCTGGCCGGCGACCGGGTGATCCGTGGGAGCAGCGCCCCGCCACACGGTGCCCGAGGCGCACCAGACGAGGAGCCGGTCGATGGCGGACACGGTCAGGTCGGTGCGCGAGACCCGCGGCGGGGACACGCCTTGGTCGAGCACCGCGCCCGCCACGGTCTCGAGGCGGGAGTGCAGGGCATCGAACCGGCGGAGCAGGAGGAGGCCTGCCGGGACCCGCGTCGTCAGCGAAGCCGCCATGCGGTCGAGGATCGGCCCGATCTCGAGCGGCCGGCAAGCCTCCCGCCAGAGAGTCAACTCAAGGTCCATCGTCGGCGCACCCCCACAAGAGGCCGTAGCATATGACGGAAAGATGCCATAACCATCATATGTAATGGCATAGCCGTCATATTTGACGGTTTCTTCGTGATGTGCGGCGCCGTGGCCCCGTCGCCACGCCCGGTTCGGAATCCGCCGGCGTCTGGCAAGCGGCTTGCGCTCGGGAGGCGCTCGGAGTCCGAACTTCGGACTCCCGGGGTGACGAGTGGCCCCGGTCCGGGCGCACCACCTGAGGAGACGGAGTCAGGCATGATCGAGCGCATCACGATACTCGGCGGGACTGGAAAGGGCGGCGACCGGGAATCCGTGCGCCGCATCGACCTGAAGATGGGCGACGTCGTGACCATCGTCGGGCCGACCGGGTCCGGGAAGACCACCCTCATCAACGACATCGAGCTGTTCGCCGACGGCAACACGCCCACCGGCCGCCGGGTACTCTTCGATGGCGCCCCTGCGCCGGCCGACTACCGGCACGACCCCTCGCACAACCCGATCGCGCTGATCACGCAGCACACGACCTTCCTCTCGGACCTGCCGGTGGGGGAGTTCCTGCGCACCCACGCGCGGATCCGGGCCGCGGCCACGGAGGAGACCGACGGTGTCGTCCGGGAGGCCCTCGCCTTCGCCAACCAGCTCACGGGCGAGCCCATCTCTCCGGAGGCCCGGATGACCGAACTCTCCGGGGGCCAGACCCGCGCGCTCCTGATCGCCGATGCCGCGATCATCTGCTCGACGCCGATCGTCCTGCTGGACGAAGTGGAGAACGCCGGGATCCACCGGACGAGGGCCATCGAACTGCTCCGGCGCTACCGCAAGATCTTCGTCTTCGTCACGCACGACCCGCGGATCGCGCTCCTCTCCGACTACCGGATCGTCATGCGCGGCGGCCGCATGGTGGAACTCCTGGAGACGAACGACGCCGAGCGCGAGTTCTCCGTGAAGGTCAGCCGCCTGGACGATGCGCTATCGCACCTGCGGGATCGCCTGCGGCTGGGACACCGCCTGGTGGGGAACGAGTTGGAGGCGTTCGCATGAAACTCGCCATCTGCGCCGGCCCGGCCACGACCGGGAAGACCGCCGTGCTGCGCCACGTCGTCGCGCGTCTGCTCCGCGACGGGCATCCCGTGGCGTTCCTCAAGATCGACGTCCAGTACGCGGAGGAGGACGAGCAGTTCGCGGCCGAGTTCGGGATCCCGACGCGGAAGGTCTACTCGGGGGAGCTGTGCCCCGACCATTGCAGCGTCATGGTCCTGGGAGATGCCCTCCGCTGGGCCGAGGCAGAGAAGGCCCGGATCCTCCTGGTGGAGACGGCGGGGCTCTGTTTGCGGTGCGCGCCCTACGTCGATGGCGGGCTGGGGATGATCGTCCTCGAGGCGACCTCGGGGATGAACCTCCCGCTCAAGGTCGGGCCCATGCTCTCGCTTGCCGATCTCGCCGTCGTCACGAAGATCGACCGGGTCTCGCAGGCGGAGCGCGAGGTGTTCCGCGCGCGGATTCAGGACGTCGCGCCCGGCGTGCGGGTGCGCGAGGTCAACGCCCTGCACGGGATCGGCATCGATCCGCTCGTGGAGGAAGTCCTCGCGACGCGCGACGCGCCGGACGGGATGCAGTTGCGGGGCAACCCGCCCGTCGGGACCTGCACGATCTGCGTCGGGAAGAAGGACATCGGCTGGCAGGCGCACTTCGGCGTCGTCCGGCCCCTCGAGAACCAGGTCTTCTACCGTGGCGAGTGAGCCGCCCGTGACGAACCCCCTCGTGTACCTCGACCATGCCGCCACCACTCCTCTCGATCCGCGCGTCCGCTCGGAGATGGAGCCGTGGCTGTCGTCGGCCTGCGGCAACCCTTCCAGCCTGCACTCGGCCGGTCGTCGCGCGCGGGCGGCGATCGACCTGGCCCGCGAGCGTGTCGCCCGCCTGATCGGAGCCGAGCCGGCCGAGATCGTGTTCACGGCCAGCGGCACCGAGGCCGACAACCTGGCGCTTGCGGGTTCCGTCGCCCGCCGCGGCGGCCTGGTGACGAGCGCAATCGAGCACCCGGCGGTGATCGAGACGGCCCGCTCGCTCGGAAGTGCGGGGCTGAGCGTTTCCTTCGTCGCTCCCCGCGTGGACGGTGTGGTGCATCCGGACGACCTGACCGCCGCGCTGGCTGGCGGCGCGGGACTCGTGTCGATCATGGCGGCGAACAACGTGGTCGGGACCGTACAGCCGCTGCCGGAGCTGGCCCGAGCCGCCCATGCCGCCGGGGCGCTGTTCCACACGGACGCCGTGCAGGCGGCGGGCAAACTCCCGCTGGAAGTCCGGGATGCCGGCATCGACCTGCTGTCGATGTCCGCGCACAAGATGCACGGCCCCCAGGGGGTGGGAGCCTTGTTCGTGCGGGAGGGCCTCGAACTCGAGCCGATCGTACGCGGGGGCGGTCAGGAACGGGGGCGGCGCTCGGCGACGGAGAACGTCGCGGGCATCGTGGGTTTCGGCGCGGCCGCCGGGATCGCCCGCGAGGAGATGGCCGCCGAAGCGGTCCGCCTCGTGGTCCTGAGAGAGCGGATCCTGGAGACGCTCGGGGAGCGGCTGCCTTGCGCCTACCTCATCGGCGACCGCTTCCGCCGGCTCCCCGGGCACTTGTGCCTGGGCCTGGCGGGGCTCGAGAACGAGGCGATCACCCTGCTCCTGGCGCTCGATGAGCGGGGCATCGCGGTCTCGTCCGGGAGCGCGTGCAGTTCGCGACATGCCGGGCAACCGTCGCACGTGCTGGCGGCGATGGGTTTCGACCCGATCCGCGCCAGGGGTTCGCTGCGCGTGACGCTCGGCCGGTTCACGACGGATGAGGATGTCGAGCGGTTCCTGGATGCCCTGCCGGCCGTGGCCGCGGCGCTGCGCCCGGTCACCAGCCGGCCCTTCCATGAAAGGTCCCCTGCATGAGCCCCCTTGCGCGTGAAGAACTCCCCGGACTCGACTGCGGGCTGTGTGGCGTGCCGACGTGCGCGGCGTTCGCCTCCCGCATCGCGACGCGCCCGGATCTCGTGAAGCGCTGTGTCCATCTCGCGCCGGCCTCGACGCCCGGGCGGGCCGCCGCCGCGCCGCCGGCGCCGGGAACCGCTGCCGCGAACCGGGAGTCCGGCGACCCGCGGTGGCTCGACAGCCTCGGCCGCCAGTTCGACTTCGTCCTGATGCACTTCCCCGAGGACCCCGGGCCCCGCGAGATCATCATCCCTCACAACCCGATGATCACCCGGGAGATGGACATCCGCCCCGGCGAAGTCCTGATCGGCCGCCCGCTGGGGATGAGCTGCGGGTGTCCCATCACGCACTGTGGCGTCGTGATGGCGGTGGACCACCGAACCGGAGTCATCACCTGGTGTGTCACCGGACCCCTGCGGCCGCGCGCGGAGGGGTACAAGGACCTCGGGTACTACATCGCCGAAGCCTACGAAGGCCTGATCAAGGACGCCCGGTGCGAGATCCGGATCGGCATGCGGTACTTCTTCCAGCCGGAGATGTGCATGCTGCAGTGGCGGCACAGCGGCCTCGTCAACTACCTGAACCGGATGAGCGACGGGACGCTTCAGGTGCGCGTCGAGGGGTTGTGGATCGGCTGAGCGGGCACCGCGGCGCGGGACCTACCGCGGCCGGACCTCGGCGCAGACGCCCGGCTCGGCCCGGAAGCGGGCGCGGCCGAGGCGACTGATGAGCCGGTTCAGCGTGTTCACCTCGTAGAGGCACTCGTCGGACAGCCGCCCGTAGACGACCCCGCGGACCCGCAGCAGCAGGCCGAGGTCGTCCGCGGTCGCCGCGGCCCTCTCGCCGGCGACCCGCTTCTCGGCGCCGGTCGAGGCCTCCGGGTGCTTCACGTGCCGGATCGAGGCGATGGCCGACTCGAGCTCCTCGTCGCTGGCGACCAGAGCGGCAAGCGCCGTCAGGACGATGCGGAGGAACATCGCAGTATCTCCTCTGGGGCCGGGGCGGGCCGCTCCGCATTGTCCCGCCGTGCAGGGTGGTGCATCCAGCGCAAAAAAAGTTCTCGCGGGAACCTCCGCGGGGCCGGTCCGTGTCACCCCCGGGTGTTAGACTTCTTTTCGTGATCGCGAAAGTCGAGACCGTGGTGGACCGGGCGGTGCGGGAGGAGGCGGCGCACGCCGCCGTCGTCGGCCTGCGGCGGGAAAAGCGGACTCACGAAGTCCGGTTGTCCCGGCTGTTCCACACCATCGAGGCGTCCTGCGCCTTCGTCTACCACGCCTGCGCGTCGGTGGCGGAGTACGGGGCGCGGTTCGGCTACTCCCCGAAGGAGGCCGCGGACTTCGCGGCGGTCGGGGCGGCGCTTCCGGTCGCGCCGGCGATGGAGGAGAGCCTGCTTTCGGGCCGGCTGACCTTCGACGCCGCGGCGGCGGTGGCCCGCCTGCTCGTCCGCCCGGAGTTCGCGGGGGAGCGGGCGGCGTGGCTGCGCCTCGCCGAGAGCGCGGACCTCGCGACGCTTAAGCGGAGGATCCGCCAGGCCATCGCCGAGGCGGAGCGCAAGGAGCCCGTGGTCCCGAAGACGGTCATGCTGACCGAGAAGGACGAGCGGGACTTCTTCGACGCGCGCGGCCTCGCCTGCAAGAAGGAAGGCCGCCCGCTGTCGGAGGGGGAGACGGTCGGGATCCTCAGCCGGCACTACCTCGACACGTTCGACCCGCTGCGGGCGACGCCGGGGACGCGGCGGGTGCCGGACACGCGGACGCTTCAGACGGACTCGCGGTACGTCCCGATGGAGGTCCGGCGGGAGGTGTGGGCGCGGACGGGCGGCCGGTGCGCCGTGTGGAAGTGCCGGAACCGCCGCGGCTTGCAGCTCGCGCACCTCCACCCGCACGCGAGGGGCGGCCACCGGGAGGCGGACAACCTCGTCCTCCTGTGCGGGATCCACCACCTGCTGTTCGACCACGGCCTCCTGCGGATCGAGGGGACCGCCGACGCCCCCGTCTTCCGCGACGCGAAGGGGAACCTGCTGCCCCACGGCCCCGCCCCGCCGGACACCGGATAGGCGCTTCCCCCGAGTCGCCCCCACCTCCGGGGGGAGGGCCCGCCTCGGGCGGGCCCGGTGGGGGGCGCGAGCCACCCACACAACGACGGTCCGCGAGGAGGCCCCGCCGGGGCCTCCGAGCCCGAGCGGGGCGGAGCCCCGCGCAGGCGGAGGGCGCGCAGCGCCCGACGGACCGGCCGCGTCAGGCGGATCCCCGCCACAGGACCACCAGCAGCCAGGCCGCCGCGAGCGCGATCGCGGGCAGCCACACGGCGATTCGCGCGGCGAGCGCGCGCCGGCGCGACGGGGGGGCGGGGCGGGGGAAGTCCGGCGTCAGGCCCGCGGAGAGGAGGCGGTCGTAGAGGTGGGGGTGGACGTGGCGGCGGCCGGGCATCACGGCGGGGATGAGGTTTCTCCGGCAGATCGCGAGGAGCGCGCGGGCATAGGTCTGCTCCGCCGCCTGCGCGGAGACGCCGGCCCGGTCCGCGGTCTCCTCCGCGCGGCGGAAGGCGCCGACGAGCCGCCGCCGGAGGAGCATGAGGACCGCGAGGAGGGCGAGCAGGGCGAGCGGCCCGTCGTGGCCGAAGGTCCCGTAGAGCGCGCCCGCCGCCGGGAAGGGCAGGAGTGCCGCCAGTGGCAGGACGCGGAGCCAGGCGAGGCGCCGGGGCTCGGCAAGGTGGGCGAGCTCGTGCGCCGCGATGGCGGCGAGCTCCTCGTCGTCGAGGACGTCCAGTGCCGCGCCGGTGACGGCGACGGCGCCCTGGAGCGGCCAGGCGAACGCGTTCGCGTAGCCCGAGCGCAGGACGTTCACGGCCCGCGGCCGCGGACCGCCCGCGGCCACCGCGGCCTCGACGGCCGTCGCGAGCCGGGGCGGCGCGGGGGCGAGGAAGCGCAGCGCGGCGAGGCACCGGTGGGAGGCGAGGATCACGATGAGCGAGACGGCCGTCCCCCCGGCGAGGACCGCCGCCGCGTGCCCGTCGAGGCGCCAGGGCGTCGCCACGAAGGTGAGGAGCAGCGGAGGGAGGACCGCCGAGCCGGACACGAGCATGCCGGCGACGCACTCCATGAGCCAGCGGCCGAGGGGGACCGGCCGGCCTCGGAATCGCGCTTCGCCACGGGCCCCGGCGAGGAGGCAGCCGAGGAAGGCCGCCGTCGCCGCCGCGAGGAAGCCGGCGATGGTCCGTGGGGATCCGAAGTCGGCGTCGGAGACGGCCCGTGCGCCGACCGGGCCCCAGAGGAACGGGGCGAGGAGGGTGACGTTCGCGGTCACGACCCGCCCGGGCCAGGAGAGCCGCGCCCGCTCGAAGTCGTGGGCCGGGGCAGACCGGAAAAGGGGGCGCAGCGCCAGACGGACCCCGAGCTCCAGCGTCGCGAACGAGACGGCGAAGGCCACGGCCGGGGTCAGCACGGCGGGGTTCACGGGAGGGGAACCTCCCGCGGCCCCTCCGGGCCGAGAACCCCCGCGCGGACGGGAAGGTCGGCCTTGAAGCACACCGCGAAGCCTTCGGCGGCGCCGGTCTTCACCGTGAGGGCCGTCAGGCGGACGAGGCCGTCGCAGAGGTAGTCGCCGCAGATCCCCGCGCGGAAGCCCTCCGGGAGGGCGCAGCCCGTCGGGCCGTGGTAGACGCAGGATTCGGGGTAGGCGACGGGCGGCAGGGCCGCCGCGTAGCGGGCGAGGATCTCCTCCGCACCGAGGGACGGGAGGGATCGCCGCACGCGCTCGATCGTGGTCGTATCGAGGTAGGCGTTGTGGTCGGCGCCGAGGAGGCAGCACCATCCGCGGCAGAGGGCGCAGGCGGCCCGGAGGAGGGGGCTGCCGTCCGGAGGCGGGGACTCGGCCTTGGCCGGCGGCGGCGGCTCGGAGAAGGCCGCCGCCACCACGGAGCGCAGGTAGCCGAGGAACGCCGTGTGCCGCTCCGGGGACGCCGGACCCGGCGCGCGCTCGTTCACCGGCAGCGCCGTGGCGGGGCGGTCGGGAGGCCCGGGGGCGACGGCGTCGCGGATGGCCTCCGACCGCGTGAAACGCGCCAGCCGCCGGCTCTCGCTCTCCTGGTACCGGCGGCGGGCGTCTTCGCGGCGGCAGTCGGGCGACCGGCAGACGGGGTAGGGCGGGGCGGGCGCGAGGAGGCGGCCGCAGACTCGGCAGCGCACCGCGCCCGGCAGCGTCATTTCTTCCCCATCCCCTTCTTCCGGGCGAAGTCGGCGACCTCGCGCACGGCGACGATGGCGCGCTCCACGTGGTCGGCGGTGTTGAACGGCCCTACGGAGAACCGCACCGCGCCGTCGATCGGGAAGGTCCCGATGCCCTCGTGGACGCGGGGCGCGCAGTGCAGGCCGGTCCGCGTGATGACGTTGTAGTCCACGTCCAGCATGGTACCCGTCTGGCCCGCGATCATGCCATCCACGTTGAAGACGAACACGGGGAGGTGGTCGCGGCTCATGTCCGCGCAGTAGAGCGTGACGTTCTCGATGTCCGACAGGCCCTCGACGAGGCGACGCGCGAGGACCATCTCGTGCTCGCGGATGGCGTCCACCCCGCCGTGGGCGGCGATCCACTCCTGCCCGGCGAGGAGCCCGGCGATGCCGAGGCTGTTCTGGGTGCCGAACTCGAAGCGCCACGGGTACTCGCGGACCTGCTCCTTCAACGCGCTCTTCACGCCGGTGCCGCCGGCCCGGCAGGGCCAGAGGTCCACGTGCTCGGACACGTACATGCCACCCGTCCCCGGGGGCGCGAACAGCGACTTGTGGCCGGTGAAGCACACGATGTCGATGCACATGGCCTTGACGTCGATCGGCATGACGCCCGCCGTCTGGGCCGCGTCCACCGCGAAGAGGACGCCGGCCTCGCGGCAGATCCGCCCGATCTCCGCCACCGGCTGGATCGTGCCGATGACGTTGCTGCCGTGGTTCACGACGACCAGGCGGGTGTTCTTCCGGAGGGCGGCGCGAACGGCCTCGGGATGGACATAGCCCTTCTCGTCGAAGGGGAGGAAGGTCACCTCCACGCCCCGCTCGCGCTCGGCCAGGTAGAGCGGGCGGAGCACGGAGTTGTGTTCCAGGCACGTGGAGATGGCGTGGTCGCCCGGTCTCAGCGCGCTGCCGATGACGAGGTTCAGGGCGTCCGTGACGTTGTGGGCGAACACGAGGCGGTTGGCGTCCGTGCCGCCGAAGAACGCCGCCATCGCCTGCCGGCTGCGGAGCAGCACCTGCTCGGCCTCCACGGCGAGGTCGAAGCCCGTCCGGCCGGGGTTCACGCCATGGGTGGAGTAGAACTCGGCGGCGAACCGCAGCACCTCGGGCGGCTTGGGGAAGGTCGTCGCGGCGTTGTCCAGGTAGATGAACTCGGTGGCGTCCACGGGGTCCTCCTCAGGCGACAGGCAGGTCCGGCCGGCCGGAGAGAAGGCCGGCGAGGATCCTGCGTCGGGAATTCTCGATCTGCTGCCTCACGCACTTCACGGCGTCCCGGGCCGACCGCGCCCGCAGGGCGGCGTTCAGCCGCTCGTGCTCCTCTCGCATCTCCCGCCCGAAGTCCCCGAGCGTCAGCCCGAGGAAGAAGTAGCGGTGCATGCCCTCCACCAGCTCCCGGTGCACGCGGGCGAGGCGGGCGTTCCCGGAGGTCTCGACGAGGGCGCAGTGGTACTCGAGGTTGCGGGTGAGGAACCGTTCGTAGGAGCGGCGGTCCCCGGCGCGGTACTCGGTGGCGGCGAGGCGGCGGAGGCGCGCGAGGTCGGCCTCCGAAGCCCGCTCCGCGGCGCGGGCCGCGGCGTGGGACTCCAGCACGACCCGGAGATCGAAGGCGTCGGCGATCTCCTTCACGGTGAGCCGCGCGACGGCGAACCCCCGCGAGGGCGAGACCTCGATGAGGCCCTCCTGCCGCAGGCGCTGGCACGCCTCGCGAACCGGGACCCGGCTGACACCCCAGCGCCGCGCGAGGTCGGCCTCCGTCAGCCGCGCGCCGGGGGCCATCGCGAGCGTGAGCACGTCGCGCTTCAGCGCCCGGTAGACGCCCTCGGCGGCGGTGGTGGCGACCATGGCCAGAATGTATACGTCATGTATACAAGCTGGCAAGGCAAACCGGAGCGACCCGATCTGGAAGCGGCTCCGGTGTCAGCTCGCGGCCAGGTAGGCGGCGCCTTCCGCCCCGATCGTCTGCGGGCTCTCGGGCACGAGGATCCGCTGCCCGAGGAGGTCGGCGAGGTGGTGGACCAGGGCCTCGTTCAGCGCGCCGCCGCCCGTCATGGCTACCGGCGGGACGACGCCCAGGCCGGCGGCGAGGGCGGCGATGCGACGGGCGATGGCGCGGTGGAGTCCCGCCACGACGTCGGACACCGGGCGCCCCTCGGCGAGCAGCGACAGCACCTCGGACTCCGCGAAGATCGTGCAGATGGAGGAGAGTTCGGCGGGGTTCGTCCCCGCGAGGGCCGTGCGGGCGAACTCCGGCAGCGGGACCTCCATGCCCGAGGCCATGAACTCGAGGAACCGCCCGGTCCCCGCGGCGCACCGGTCGTTCATGGCGAAGTCGCTGACGAGGCCCCCCGCATCGACGCGGATGACCTTGCTGTCCTGGCCTCCCACGTCGATGACCGTGCGCGCCGAGGGGATCGCGCGGGCGATGCCCGCGGCGTGGCAGGTGATCTCGGTGACGGTCCGCGCCGGGAAGGGGACGGTCACGCGGCCATAGCCGGTGGCGACCGTGGGGACTCCGGCCGCCTCGGGGAGGCCGGCGGCGGCGAGGACCTCGCGGCGCGCCCGCCTCGCGGCCTCGCGCGGGTCCCACCCGGTGGCCACGATGGCGCGGTGGGCGATGGCGCCCCCGGCGAGGAGGGCGGCCTTCGTCGTGCGTGATCCGAGGTCGATGCCGAGGAAGGTCTGGTCCGGGGTCATGCCGGGGCTCCCGCCGCGCGGGCGGCGTCCATGAAGGCCGTGAGGTGCTCCCGCGGCGTCGCCGCGGGCACCTCGCACCCCGTGGAGAGTACGAAGCCCCGGGGGGCGTCGCGTCCCGCCGCGGCGGCGCGCCGGACCTCCGCCACGATGCGGTCCGGGGGGCCCTCGAGCAGGAGGCTCGGGGACACGTTGCCGACGAGGCGCATGGCGTCGCCCGCGGCGACCCGGGCGGCGGCGATCTCCGTGCGATCGAAGGAGAGGAGGTCGGCGCCGGTGGCCGCGAGGTCGGGGAGGATGGGATCGACCTCCCCGCACACGTGGAGCAGGATGTCGAGGTCGAGGAGGTGGAGGCGTTCGACGAGGGCCCGGGTGGCGGGCCCCGCGAAGTCGCGGTAGGCCGCGGGGGAGAGGACCGAGGCCGAGGCCAGGGGATCGACGAATGCCGGCAGACCACCGGCGAGGACGATGGCGTCGAGGAGCGGGACCGTGGCCCGCGTGGCGAACTCGAGAAGGTCCTTCGCGAATGCCGGCTCGACGATCGTGTCGGTGAGGAACTCCTCGATGCCCCGGAGGCCCGCGGCGGTCGTGAACGGGGCGGGCACGAGGACGAAGGTGGGCACGCGGTCGCCACGGGCGGCGAACAGGCGTGAGGTGGCGTCGAGGCATACGGGGAAGCGGCCCGCGCCGGTGTGGGGGGCGGCGAGGCGGAAGAGGTCGGCGGGCTCCGCCACGGCGGGCGCCTCGAGCACGGGGAGCCCTTCCTCGCCGCGCCGGTAGCGGGATCCCGCGGCCTCCGCCACGATGCCCACGTCGAGGAACACGAAGAACGCATCGGTGCCGAGGGCCTCCTGCGTCGCCAGCTGGGCCGCCGCGAGGGCGGCGGCGTCGACGGCGCAGGTGCCGGGATCGAGGCCGGCGAAGGCCGCCGCCCGACCCGTGAGGATCGGAGCGACGATGAGCCGGTCGGGCGCCTCGTCCATGAGCAGGAGGCCGACCCGCTCGAGCGGCGTCATCGGCGATCTCATGCTCTCCTCCGTCCGGCGAGGGCCTCGAGGAACGCCTCGAGGCGGTTGCGGACCTGGGACGGGACGCCGCCGGGGGCGGGGCGGGGGACGTCGAAGGCCAGCACGGGCACGCCACAGTCCTCCTCCACGGCGCGCCGGAGCACCGGGGTTTCCGCCCCGCAGTGGCTGCTGCCGAAGAGATTGCCGATGACCACGCCCTCGGCCCGGGCGCGGCGGACCTCCGCGGCGAGGTAGCGGGCGCGAGCCGCCGAAGAGCCGAGGAGCGAGCCGGCGAGGAAGGCGCGGGCGATGCCGAGGACCGGGTCGCCGGGGGGCGGCGGCGCGAGAGCCCCGGCGATGAGGTACTCCGTGCCGGCCACGCGCCCGCCGGCGTCTTCCACGTGGGTGAGGAGCAGCGGGTCCGGGGACGGCGTGGCCCAGGCGAGCCGCACGGCGTCCGCCGGCAGGACGCCCTCTCCCGCCGCCGCCCGCTCATCGACCAGGTCTCGAACGCCCTCGAGCACGGCCTCGGCCTCGTCGGGGTCACCGTAGCCGTGGGTGACCGCGAACTCCGCGAGCATGGCCTCGAAGGCCGGGAGCGGGGCGGCGGAGGCCGTGGCGACGACCTCGCGGATGCGCCCGACCGTGCGACGCGTGCGGCGAGCCCGCTCCACCGACGCCTCGAGAAGGCCCTCCGAGAGCGGCCGCCCGAGGATCTCCGCCGCCCGCCGCAGGGCGTCGCGGTAGAGCCCGGCGAGGCGTTCCGCCGTCCCCGCCTCGCGCGGCGGCGCGCCCGCGGGCAGGTCCGGGTCGAGGACGAACCGCGCGGCGTGCAGGCAGGGCGCGGGGTCCTTGCGGAGGGGGATGTCGAGGTACAGAGTCGGGAAGCCCTCGGCGGCGGCGATCTCGGACACCGCCGCAACGTCGTCGCAGGAGGCGCCCGTGGAGATGACGAGGAGGTCCGGATCCGGCCAGCAGGCCTTCGAGGCGAAGCCACCCACCGCCGCCCGCACGAAGCAGGTGTCCTCGCCGAGGCCGGCGCGGTCGGCCCGCTCCAGCAGCACATCGGACTCGGCGAGGAACGGGGACCAGTAGGCGAAGTCGGGGTAGAAGCACGTCACGCCGGGGAATCCGTGGAGCAGGGGCGCCACGGCCCCGTAGTCGCCCATGAGCGCGACGACCTTCATCCCCTCGCGCTTCGCCCGGTACAGCCGTTCCGTCTCCTCCATCGCGAAGCCGAACAGGCGCAGGGCCCGCGGGTCCGGGTCGAACTTCAGGCGGGCGAGGCGCCGGCGACCGTAGGGCAGGTATGCCGAGGGGGGCTTCAGGTACCGCGCCCAGGCACGGTCGCCGAGGGCCCGGTGGGCCCGGCAGCCGCGCCCGAGCGCGGGGTCAAGCGAGAGGAACCGCGGTTGCCACTCCGCGGCGCTGATCCGGCGGAGGTCGCTCACGCGCCCCCCTCTGCCCGGCCGCGGCGGGCCGCGAGCGTCTCGACGAAGGCCTCGATCCGCGTGCGGAGGGCGCCGAGGCCCTCCGTGCCGTCGGCGCGCACGTCGAGGAACGGCACCGGGCATGCGTCGCGCAGGGCGGCCGCCTCGGCGTTCCAGGGCCGGCAGAAGGGCAGGCCGCGGAAGAGGACGCCCTCGGCGCGGGCCGCCGAGAGGCCCTCGGCGAACCGCCGGCGGAGGGCCGCCGCCGGTCGGACGGGCGCCGCGAGCGCCGGCGCCGAGAGGACCGCGTCGGCCAGAGCGAGGAACAGGTCGCCGTCCACCGCCACCGGCGGACCGACGGCGAGAGCGCCGGAATCGGTGAGGTCGGCCACGACGGTGGCCCGGCCGTCGGCCTCGAGGAACTCCAGCGCCTCCCGGCGGCCGTCGGCGACGGTCGGGCCGACGAGGAGGACCCGCGCGGCGCGGGGAGCCGGGGCGGGACGTGCGGCGGCCTCGGCGGCGAGGCCGCGCGCGGCGGCGAGGAACGTGGCAGAGGGCAGGAGCCCGGAGGCGCGGACGACGTCGAGATACTCGAGCCCCGTGAGGAGCGGCGGGTTGCGGCGCCGGAGGGAGTCCGTCGTCGCGAGGATGGAGCGCACCTCGTTGGCCCGCCGGATCGCCTCGCCGAGGGCCGGGGCCGCGACCTCCCGGCCCGTGCGCACGGACATCTCGCGGGCGAACCAGCGGAGCTCCGCGGCCACGGATTCCCGCTCGCCGGGCAGACCGCGGACGCGGGGGAGGGCCAGGGGGTAGAGCGGCAGCCCGGTGGCGGCGGCGAGCGCCTCCAGCCCGCGGCGCAGCCGGTCGCAGGTCGTGCCCGCGGCGAGGGCGGTCACGGGGGGGCGGCGGCGGACGGCGGCGCCGAACACGGATCGGCAGTAGCCGCAGGCGTCGCGGGACAGGAGGGCGAGCCCCGCGACGTCGGCGTCCGCGCCGCCCGCGGCGAGGAGCCGGAAGGGGCGCGCCCCCGCGGCCTCCACGATCTCCGCGGGGGGGGCGAGCGGCACGGGCAGGCCCACGGCCTCGGCGCCGGCGGCGACCTCCGCGCGGAGGGTCTCCTCGCGGGCGTCCGCGGCGGCGCGCAGGCGATCGAGCGCCCTCACCGCCGCACCGCCTCGAGCGCCATGGCGGCGGCGAAGGCCTCCTCGAAGTCGGGCCGCTCGCCGAGGGGGACGTGCCTCGCCCGCCGCGCGACGTCCGTGGCCCGCGCGAGGCCGTCCGGGGCCAGCGCGAGCGCCGCCCCACGGAGGGCGCCGCCGGGGAGGGCCTCCGCCGGCGGGCCGTCCGGTACGAGCCCGATGCGACGGGCGGAGTCGGCCGAGAGTCTCGTCCCGAACGCCCCGGTGAGGACGACGCGGCGGAGGTCGCGGACGGCGAGGCCCGCCTCGCGGAGGAGCAGCGCCTGCGCCGCCGCCAGCGCTCCCTTGGCGAGCTGCGCCTCGCGGACGTCGGACTGGTCGAAGGGCACCGGCAGCGGGACGGGCCGGAGGAGCCGGCCGCTCGCGTCGAGCGCCCCGTCCTCGCGAAGCGCCGCGAGCAGGTCCACGACACCGGAGCCGCACCACGTGCGGGGCGGGTCTCCGCCCACGGTGGCCGCGCGGATCGCGCCACCCTCGCGCCACACGCGCTCCACCGCGCCGGGGACGGCCGGGGAGCCGTGCGTGAGACCGCCCCCCTCGAAGGCCGGGCCGGCGGCCGCGGAGGTCACCAGCAGGGCCCCCCGCGCCCCCAGGGCCGCCTCCCCGTTGGTCCCGAGATCCACGAGGAGCGCCGGCTGCGGGCCGTCGAGGAGGCCGGCGGCGAGCACGGCGGCGGTCGTGTCGCTCCCCACGTGGCCGCCGAGGGCGGGGAGGAACAGGGTGTCGGGGACGGGGACCGCCTGCGCCTCCGGCGGTACGGCGAGGGCGCCCTCCGCCGCGAGGCCCGGCTCGAAGGGCGCGAACGCCGCCCCCCGCGGGTCCCGGCCGAGGAGGAGCAGGGTCATCGACGCGTTCCCGGCGAGCCGCGCGGCGGCGAGGTCCGCGGGGGAGAGGCCGGCGGACCGCAGCAGGCCGAGGGCGAGCGCCGCGATGGCGCGGCGGGCGAGGAACGCGAGGCGGTCGCGGTGCGCGGGGTCGAGGCCGGCCCGGACGCGGGCGAGGACGTCCGCGCCGTAGGCGACCTGGAGGTTCCGGGCGCGGTCCTCGGCGATCACCCGGCCGTCGGCGAGATCCACGAGGGCGGCTCCGACCGTCGTCGTGCCGAGGTCCACGGCGAGGCCGAGGCGGCGCCCCGAGGGCGGCGTCGCGGGGAAGTCCGCGGGGGGGATCGCCAGCGGGCGGGCCGGCCGGACGCGCCAGACGCCGGGGCGGTCCTCGCGGCACGCCAGCCCCCGCGGGCCCGCGCCCGGCGGCCCGGAGAGCACTTCGACGGCACACTCCCCGCAACGGGAGAGGCCGCCGCAGCGCGCCTCGAGGAACACGCCCTCGCGGGCGAGCGCGAGGAGGAGCGTCTCGCCGACGGCGACGCGGACCGTCACGGGTTCCACGGGAGCCTCCGGGCCTCGTCAACGAGGGCGCGGACGAGCGCGGGCGGCGCGTCCGTGGGGACGTCGCAGGCCGTGCCGAGGATCGACCGGGCGGGCGGGAGGGCGTCCGCCGCCTCCGCGACGGCGCGGCGCACCGCGGATTCGTCCTCCAGGAGGGCCTCCGTCGGCACGCCGCCGAGAACGGCCGCGCCCGCGGCGGCGGCCGCCGCGAAGTCCGCGTCCTCGAGGTGGAGCAGATCGGCGCCGATCCCGAAGACGAGGCGCTGCACGGGGCGCAGGTCGCCGCAGATGTGGATCGCGGCGGGGGACCCGAGGTCGTGGGCCTCGTCCACGAGGCGCCGGAGGCCCGGGAGGGCGAGCGCGGAGAAGTGCCCGGGCCCCAGCACGGAGCCCGAGGCGTAGGGGTCGCCGATGAGCGGCACGCCGCCCCGGTCCACGATGGCGCGGAGGTAGCGGACCTGGCTCTCCGCGGCCGCCTCCACCGCCGCGCGGGCCCGTGACGGGTCGGACACGGCGTCGCCCAGCAGGTCCTCGACGCCGAGGGCCAGGGCGGCGAGCGAGAACGGCCCCTTCAGCGACACGAGCAGGGGGATGCCGGCGGGCAGGGCCGCGCGCGCGATCCGGGCCGCCTCGAGGATGACCGGGAGCCGGCCGTCGCGCCCGGGGTCGAGGCGGCGGACCGCGGCCGCCGGGCGGTCCACACGGGGGGGCTCGGTGTCCGACCAGCGGACCGCCGCGCCCATCGCCTCCGCCTCCACCGTCACGTCGGAGAACAGGACGAGGAGGTCCGCGTCGTAGTCCGCGCGCGCGGCGAGCAGGACGTCGGCCATGAGGCGGGCGTCGGACATGGCGGCGGGCAGCGGCACGCCGGCGCGGCGGGCGGCGTGGTCCACGCCGAACACCGGCGCCGTGGGCCGCCGCGGAGGCGTCCGGCGCAGGAGCACGTCGAGGGCCGGGCCCCCGGTCACGCGGTTCTCCGGGACAGCGCATCGTGGCACAGGCGCACGGCGCCGGCGGCGTCGGGGGCCGTGCCGAAGGCGCGGATCCGCGCCGCGAAGGCCGACGTCACCGGGGGACCGCCCACGAGGACCGTGGCGCCCGTCTTCTCCCGCACGGCCTCCACCGCCCGCTCCATCCGGGGCAGCGTGGGCGTCATGAGCGTGCTGAGGAGGACGAGGTCGGCTTTCTCGGCGAGGGTCGCCGCCACGAGACGGTCGGCGGAGACGTTCTTCCCGAGGTCCACGACGCGGATGCCCGAGACCTCCACCATGAGCTTCACGATGTTCTTGCCGATGTCGTGGAAGTCGCCTTCCACCACGGCGCAGACCGCCGTGCCGAGGGCGGCCGGGCGCCGCTTCACGCGGGGGGAGAGGATCTCCATCCCCGCCGTGAGCACCCGGCCGGCGACGAGGACCTCGGGGACGAAGTACTCCTTGCGGGCGTATTTCTCGCCCACCCGGCGCATGCCCTCCGCGAGGCCCGCGGTGATCGCGGTCTCCGGCGGCACGCCGTGGACGATGGCCTGCCCGGCCTCGCGCAGCACCGCGTCGCGGTCGAGATCGACCACGGCGCGGGCCAGCGCGTCGAGGATGTCCCCCGGCCGGCGCTCGTCCGGCCGGGGGAAGACGTTGTCGTCGAACATCGGGTCACCTGCGCTTCGCGACGAAGATCCCCTGCACGATCTTACCGGTGCGGGCCAGGTCCTGCGTGAAGGACATCTCGGCGCCCATCGCCTCGAACAGCGCCATGTCGAAGCCGATGATGCGGAGGGCGTCGTACGTGTGCTGCTGCGTGAGCATGGTGAGGTAGAGGTCGACGCAGGGGGCGAACCGCTTCGTGTCCTCCGCCGTCAGGACCGCGCAGCCGTTCTGCTCGAGGAGGCGGCGGTACCCGCCGACGTCCAGCAGGTTCGGGAACTTCATGAACTCGCAGAAGCGCCTGGCTTCCGCGTCGGTCAGCCCGGGCCCCTCCACCCAGTCGGTGAAGGCGATGGTGCCGCCGGGCCGGACGATGCGCGCCGCCTCGGCGACGAGCCGCGGCTTGTCCACGACGTAGCACCAGGCGTCCTCGCCCCAGACGAAGTCCGCCGAGGCGGCGGGGAGGCCGCTCTTCGTGACGTCGCCGAGCACGAACTCGATGCGGTCGGCAAGCCCCTGCGCCACGCAGCGCATCCTCCCTCGTTCGACCACGTGCTCCGTGGCGTCCACGCCGGTCATCCTCGCGACGCCCCGGAAGCGGACGAGGAACCGCATGCCCGCCCCGTTGCAGCAGCAGAGGTCCACCCCCTCCATTCCCGCGCCGATCCCGGCGCGGCCGGAGAGGTCCATCGAGGAGGCCATCCCCCCGATGTGGATCTGCTCGCCCATGACCAGCTCCCACAGGTCGCCCACCGCGCCGGAGTAGATGGCCTGCACGTCCGAGAGTCCCACTCCATCGATCTTCTTCATGATGGTCTCCCTAGAACTCGTACTTGATCGCGATGCCGAAGGACTCGTTCGCCTTGTGGTTCAGGAGCCACCCGAAGTGGCCGTACCCCAGGGCGATCGTGAGGTGGGAGTCGACGATGAAGCACGCGTCGAGGGTCCACCAGTCGCTCTCCCTCTCGAGGAGGCCGGGGATCTCCGTGTAGGCGTGCGGCTTGCTGCGGTACTCCGCGGCGAGGATGAGCCAGGGGGCGGCGAGGACGCAGACGTTCCCCTCGAGCTCCAGCGAGCGGTCGCCCGTGAAACCGAGGAGTCCGCAGTGCGCGGCCTCGGTGTAGCGCACGCCGAGGCTGAAGGCGGCGGGGGCGGGCAGCGCGGTGATCATCTTCGTCACCACGAGGCTGCCCTCGATGCTGTCGTCGTCCTTGATCCCGTACTCGCGAAGGGCGCCGCCGAGGTCGTCATCGACGTTCTCGATCGTCTCGTTCCTCTTGTAGTGGGCGCCGATGGTCACGGCGGGCAGCCAGGGGACGCCGAAGCCGCCCTCCGGCACGGCCTGGTAGCGGGCGTTCAGGATGTGCAGGCCCACCGCGTGGTCGGTGACGGTGACCGCGTCCTCGAAGGCGCGCTCGATGTCCTCGGGCACGTCGCCCATGTCGAGGTAGGAGAACCCGTAGCCCAGTTCGACCTTCCCGAGGATGCACTCCGTCAGCGTGAAGCACTGGAGGTTCTTGGCATGGCCGAGGTGCACGTTGATGTAGCCGGCGGCCGGGAGGCCGAACGTCTCCCCCTCCGCGGGGGGGTTGACGAGCCAGGCGCTCAGCGTGGTGAACGCGCCGCCGGCGCCTTCGAACATATGCAGGGGGCAGGGCGGGTGTTCCGCCGCCGCGTCGTCCGACCCCTCGGCAAGAGCGGACCCGGACAGGACAAGGAGGAGAGAGGCGGCGAGGAGAAGGAACCTCGGGCCGCCGCACCGCGACATGTTGCGCATATGCGCTCCGACGTAGCGATGCGGACCGCGAGGTGACGACCTGCGTGAGGAGTGACAATGCTAAGTCACGCGGGCCCTGACGGGGAACGGGATTCCGGGCGTGCCTCGGCGGGCGCTTGACAGGCCCCATCCGGCGAGTAGATTGTGTCCATCGCCGCCCGATGGCGGCGGCGGGAGACCCACGGGTGACGACGAGAATCCACCACCGGCACTGACGGAGCGTGCGAAGGGCGCAGTGGCTGCGCCCGTCGACGGCGCGCTCGGCGGCGCCGGCTCCGTCCGCCCGCTAGAGCGCGCTTCGACTCGCCCCTCCGTCCGTGCCCCTGCGGCAGAACGCCGGGCACGGAGTCAACGCCTGGTCCGATGCGGATCCGAGGCGGACGACCTGCGACCGTGACCCGGCGTGTGCCCGCCGTCGCCAGTCGGTCCCCGCGTGAACGCGCATCCGCGACGCCGGCGGCGATTCGGCGGCCGGGTTCACTGGCCGCGGGACGGGCGCATCGTCCGGGCGAAGACGAAGCGGGCCAGTTTCCGTCCGGCCAGAAGGCCGCGGCGGTTGCTGTCCGGGAAGTGGATGCCGCCGAAGATGCGGCTCTGGCCGGCCTCCGCGGCGGCTTCCGAGAACCGGGCGTAGTGGCGCGTGTCGACCGGCTCGCTGAACGAGTCGATGGTGAACGCGAAGTCGTCGCTGCCGTGGACCCGGCGCAGGATCTCTGCCGCCGCCCCGCTGAACTGGCTGTGCGCGGAGGCGTACTCCGGGAACGCCGGCGTCATGAGCAGCGGCTCCCAGAGCGCATCGGCTGCCGTGCGCGGGTTGCCGTCGGAGTCGGCCTCGCGGATGGCGGTGATAGGACGCCACAGACGGTAGGCGAATTTCGTGTCCCACGAGGCGATGCCCGCGTCGGCGAGGGCCACGTTGAGCAGGGCGAAGAGCCGGGCGTTCTCGAACACCGAGTAGCCCGAGCCCTCGGCGAGCTGCCGGGCGATGACGTTCCAGCGTCCGACCGTGGTGATCGTGCCCGGGCTGTCGGCCCAGAACATGGCGATCGCCGTCTGTTCCGGGGTCCGGGTCGAGCCGGACTTCGCCCCGAGAAGTCTGACGGTCTCGAGGCCCGCTGCGTAGCGGCCGGACCCGAGAGATGGAGGACGCGCGAGGCGGAACTGGTCGTTGCCTGACATGGCGAAGGGGAGAACGGCGCCCCAGTGGGGCATCATCGCCATGGCGAAAGCCGGCGGCGTCGGCCGCCACTCGCCGGGCGACGAGCCGCCCATGTCCATGGACATGTGGGCAGAGCCGTCGGTCGCGCGCCACGCGAGGATCTCGTCGCCCACGCCCTCGCCGACGCTCTGGCCCTCGTCCTTCGCCTCGCCGTCGGGGATGGCGGCCAGCGAGGACGCCAGCGCGGCGTCGAGCGTCGCGGCCTGTTCCGGGTACAGCCCGATCAGCACGCGATGGGCCGCGGCCGGGATCGCCGCGTCGAGCGAAGCGACCGGGTCCGCGCTCGTGTCGACGTGGAGGGGTTCGTGATGGCGCTCGACGGCGTTCGCCGCGTCGTAGATCGCCGCATGGACCATCGCCAGCGCGCGTGCGGCCGGTGGCGAGGTGAGCATCTTCGTCTTCACGGCTTCGACGGCGACAGCGTTCCACTCCGTCACCGCATCCCCGGCAGAGGCCGGCTCTGCGGCGAGCGAAATGAGCACGACCATGGACGCCAGGACTCCTGTTCTCGACATGGATCCCCCCTGTCTGGACTGCTGCTCGACTTCCGACGGCTACCGGACCAGGAGGTCCGACACGAGGAGGTCGCCGATCTCGATAGTGACCCTGGCGCCGGCCTTCACGACCGCTCCGGGGTTGGCGAACATCACGAAGTAGACACGGCCGGCTTCGGCGACCGGCGCGGACTGGCGCAAGGCCCCGACCTTCGGGGAGGCCGGTACCCGGAGCACGGCGCCGGAGGCCGGATCGGTGAGGCGGGCGGCGGTCCCGCGGACCAGCAGCGGGAGAGCGAGTGCCGGATCGACGACACGGTAGCGGAAGTCGAGCATGTAGCCGCCGGCGGAGAGCCCGACGCCCACGACCTCGATCCCGCACTCCGCGGGGCTCTTCGCCACGCGCGGCGCGGTGCTCGGGACGGCGCCGGCCGGCTCGCCGCAGCCCGCGAGCGGGGCGGCGGCGAGGACGGCCAGGCACGCGAAGATGCTGAGGGTGGTGCGGCGCACGGAGGGCCTCCCCTAGTCCTGGAACTCGAGGAACGTCAGCAGCCCCCCGGGAGCCTCGAGGTCGTTCGTGAGCCGGAGGGTCCGGTCATAGAGGGCGAAGGTCCCCCCGTCCGGGGCCGTGATCAGCGCATCCATGGTCTTCAGGGGCGGCATGTTGAGGCAGTAACGCTCCCGCGGGTGGCGGTAGGCGAACCCGTCCTCGGCCAGCGTCCGCATGTGGAGCCCCTGCAGCAGGAAGGCGTGCGTGAGGATCCCGGCATTCAGGAACCGGACGAGCACGCGCTCGCCGGCCGTCCCCGCGGCCACCGGCAGCGTGCCGGGGGAGTAGGGCGCGCCGTTCAGGAGGAAGTACTTCGGACGGTAGTTCGTCGTGCTGGTGACGAGCTTGCCGGGCCCGAAGTCGCCCTTCTCCACGGCGTCGTGGAACTCGGGGTCGATCTCGCTGGCGAGCAGGACGACCTCCCGGTCGTAGGGGACGCCGTCGTAGGCCTGACCCGCGGCGAAGTCCTTCCGGACGCAGCCGTAGAGGCCCATCTGCACCTGGCAGGCGGGGTGAGTCCCGCTGTGGTAGAGGAAGGTGCCCGGACGGAAGTTCGTCCACGTGTAGCTCACGGCCGTCTCGTTGTCCGGCTCCGTCTCCATGGTGAACGAGCGGACCCGGCCGGCGTAGATCGACAGCGCGGCATGGCGGACCGGCGTCATGGCCGCGCGCTGGCCGGGGATCACGATCGACACCGGGTTGCCCTGGGGCAGCTTGTTCCACAGGTGGATGGTGAGGGTCGTATCGCCCTCGGGCACCGTCAGCACGGGGCCGGGCACCGTGACGGTGCCGTCGTCGACTCCGAAGGCGGAGTCCTGGGCGAAGCCCCACATCGGGACCTGGCGGCCGTCGGGCATCGTGACGGTCGTCTCCTGCGCGCGGAGGAAGAACTCCGCGGCGGAGGACAGTCCGGTGCAGGCGACCAGGGTCACGGTGCAGATCAGCAGTTTCGTCAGGCGAGCGTGTACGAGGTTCATTGCAATTCTCCTGTCACATCCCGTGGGGGATGGGGGTGCCACGGGGGAGGATCAGCAGCATGGTCATCATGCCCCCCGGGAAGACGTTGTTGGTGACCATCTCCTTCTCCTTGTGCGAGTGCCACATGAAGAAGTAGCCCGCGTCGGGGTTCTGGACGCCCTGGCCCGGCGGCCGGTAGCCGAACGCGCCGAGGTACGGCGATCCGGAGTAGTGCTCGCCGATCGTCAGGTCCTCGACGGGCGGCAGCGACACGGGGAAGGGCTTTCCGTGGTCCTCCTCGGATTCGCCGGTCTCGGGCGGCACCGTGTCGAGAACCCCGTTCTGGTTGTGGTCGACGTCCTCGGGCCCCGGGAAGTTCCCCGTGGGCGCATCGTCGCGGTCGCTCATGTGACCGTACATGTCCCAGCCCAGGCCTGCGCCGGTCCACGTGAAGATCGCGTCCGCCGTGCCGCCGGGGGGCACGGTGATCGTGAAGTTCGACTCCGCCAGGTCCGCCCCGGCGCCGGGCGCGCTCTGCTCGAGCCGCCCGTCCCGGGCGATGATGAGGATGTTGTTGCCGTGGGTGTGGAAAGGATGGTGCTCGCGTCCGCCGTTCACGAACCGGAGGAGGATCCGCTCGCCGGGGTACATCATCACCATCGCCGTGAGGGGCTGGTGCGGCAGCAGAGGGGAACCGTCGGCGAGCATCGTGTCCGGCGCGCAGCGGCCGTTCAGGAACCAGTAGGTGGACCAGTACGAGTTGTTGTCCACTTCGTCGGTGCGGCCGGTGTCCATGAGTTCGTGGATCACCGGGTCCATTTCCGTCTCGAACAGGAGGAACTCGCGGTCGTAGGCCGAGTCGGCGTGGTCGTAGGCCTGGCCGGGCATCTCCCCGGTCATCGGCTCCGCCGGGGGCGGCGCCGCGGGCCGCACGATCAGCGTGCCCACGAGGCCCATCTCGATCTGCAACGCGGGGTTGGTCCCGCTCTGGTAGGTGTAGGTCCCCGGATGGGTGGCGGTGAAGGTGTAGGTCACCGTGCCACCGGAGGCCTCGGCCTCCTGGGCGAGGAGGCCCGGAGAACCGCCGGTGGCCTCCACGCCGGTCTGGCCGGGGAAGGTGATCGAGACCGGCACGTCGAGGTTGTTGGTGAGGTTGACCTCGACCTCGTCACCCACGTGCACGATCAGCGTGGGGCCGGGGTACTGCGCGGGGCCGTCCCCGAGGGCATATCCCCAGAAGAGGATGCTGTTCGCCTCCGGCGTGCTGACGTAGCCCTTCTTCGCGGTCAGGTTGAACTCCGGGCCGGTCGTCCCCGGGATCCCGGCCGTCGCCGGCCCGCTCCCCGCGAGCAGCACCGCGAGCAGGCCCGCGGCAGCGACGATCATCTTCGGTCCTCCGAACATCGCTATTCCTCCTTGGCACGTCGTTCTCTGGTGTCGATTGGTCATTGGGTCCCCCTTCAGCGCGTGAGACGGATGGTCCGGACCGTGGCGCTGGGGGTCGGGACGAGCAGGTCCTGGTCCATCGCCAGCACGCGCCAGTAGATGAGGACCGACCCGGTACCCGGGTCGACCTTGAGCTTCTTGTCGAGCCTGGACCAGACGCGGTCCTCCACGGTCATCGCAAGGCCCGAGGAGCCGCGCTTGCTGCTCTGCCAGGAGACCTTCGGGTTGAAGTCCGGCGAGGACGAGAGCTCGAGGACGTACTTGCCGGCGAGTCCGAACGGGTCCACCCACGGCCCGACGTTGTCGAGCCACGAGAAGGTGGGGGACTGGCCCCCCAGACTGGCGAAGGCCGTGTCCGCGGGAGCGGTGAGGGTGATCGTCCCGCCGTCGAGCTTCAGGCGCCGGGACTCGCTGGCCAGCCGGATCGTCCGGTCGGCGTTTTCACCGATGACCCGCCAGTAGAACTGCCGGTTGGCGGGATTCGGTTCCTTGCGGAACCACGACTTGACGGACCGCCATGCGGCGGCATCGAGTGTGATGGGCGAGCCCGGCGCGGAGGCGGTCGAAGCGGTCAGCCCGGTGAAGTCCGACCGGTTCGACAGCTCGATCCGGAAGGCCGTCAGGTCCGCGCCGCCGTACTGGAAGGCGAACGTCGGACGCGTGTAGATCGAGTGCATCGACCCGTTGGCGGGCGAAGTGGGCAGGATGTCCTCGATGGTCACGTTGACGACATTGGCGGGGCTGCGGTGGAAGACGCCGCTGGCGTTCTCGCGACCCACCACCCGCCAGGCGAAGGACCCCGCGTAGCGTGTGCTGAGGTAGGACTTCAGGGCGGCGAGTTCGGAGTTCGAGAGGGCATGGCTGGTCCCTGCCACGGGCTTCTTCGGGAAGGTCAGGGTGAGAGCGGGGTTCCCGAGGTCCGCGGTCGCGGTGGCCACCTCGATCGAGAAAGTGGCGGCCGACGCCCCCGTGTAGTCCCAGGTGAACGTCTGCGGATCCGCGAGGTCGATCGTCGATCCCGAGGCCGGCGTCAGGGCCTGGGCGAAGGCCGTCACCGAGCCGGGCTCGTTGACGACGATCTCCGTCATGGCGCCCCCGAAGTCCTCCTCATTGTTGCTGAGGCGGTTCAGGTTCGTGGCGTAGAGGAAGTACGTGCCGGGCTCGACGTCCGTCGTATCGAGGATCACATCGGCGTTCTCGCCGCCGCCCAGCGTCACGGACGCCGTCTCATAGGAGAGGTCCTCGCCTCCGGGGCCGCGCAGCAGGCGGGCTCCCGTGCCGACGACCCGCATGGGAATGCCGAGCAGCGTCACCGTGAAGTAGTCCGTCGTCGAGAGGCTCGAGATGCGCAGCAGGACCCGCTGGCCCTGCTCCGCGGTGATGAGCGAACTGACCTGCTGCGTGAGCCGGCCGTCGTTCTGGTTGGCGAGGGGGCCGGGTTCGATCGTGTCCGGATAGCCGCGGCCGTTGATCACCGGGTAGGTGTCGTTCAGCGTGGCGAACGGCAGAGGCTGGACGCCTTCGCTCGCATCGTGGAACAAGGGGTCGAAGCCGGCGAGCTGGAGCGGGAACTCCACGTCGTACCGGGTGGAGCCGTCCCCGTCGTTGTAGACGTACTTGTAGCCCGTGCGGTGGGTGAAGCCGTTCAGGTCCGTCAGGTCGGGCAGGTGGTTCTGCTTCGCGCGGACGTACAGGTTCCCGAGCATGCCCATCTGCATGTGCTCGGTGGCCTCCACGTGGCAGTGGTACATGTACGTCCCGGGCTCCACCGCGTTGTAGAAGTAGGTGAAGGCCGCCCCCATGTTCACCGCGATGGAGGCCGACGGGACGCCGTCGAAGATGGGCGCGGCGTTGGGGAAGCCGTGCCAGTGGACGGTGTGGGGGTCGAACAGGTCCGGTCGGATCTTCATCCCCACGTTCGACAGGGTCAGGAACAGCCGCTGTCCCTCGTCGATGATGATCGTCGGCGCCGGAGCGTTCGCACCGAGCTCGCCGTGGGTCATGGCCATGTGGTCGTCCACGCCCGTGAGGTCCTGGAAGCCGAAGATGTAGAGGGAGCGGCCGTCGGCCATGTTGATGAAGCCGTCGCCCGCGGCGAGGTGGAGGCTGACGTAGTCGTCGTCCACCGTGCCGTTCCCGTCGGTGTCCACGCCGTCCATATCCATCGCCGAGTGCGGATGGATGTCGCCTCTCGCCACGGACAGCAGGGCGAGGAAGGCCACCGGCAGGGCGATGCGCTTGAGGTAGGTGATCGTTGGCAGTCTCATGACTCTGTTCCCTTTCCCGGCCTACTGCGCCTGGTCCGCGCCGGCGTCGATGCCCTCGATCGCGGCGCGAGGTTCACGGTCGAAGTCCAGCAGAAGCTCGGGGTGCGCGGCCAGGAGCAGCACGTCCCCGAAGAGGAGTGCCGGCGAACCGGCTCCGAGGTGGTAGTCGCCACGCGCGCCCGTCGGCTCGAATGTCGTGCTGACGAAGGTCCCGAGCGCGGCGCCCTTCGAGGTGGCCCGGAAGACGTTGTGGTACGAGGCCACGAACAGAGGGTCGTCCGCCAGGTTGCTCGCGTCGTAGACGCCGAACGTGCCGTCCGAGAGGATCGCCGTCATCGTCGTGAGGATGGAGTTCCGCGGGTCGAGAGCCGTGGCGGTCGGGGTCCCGTAGACGCCGAGATCCCAGTACACCGGCTCCTCTCCGCCGGCGATGTCCGGTCGCAGGCCGCCCCAGGCGCCGTTCCAGGCCGCATCCCAGTAGAAGGAGCGGTTGCGCCAGATGATGTTGTTGGCGAACAGGGGGCTGCTGAACGTCTGCTCGTACCCCGCTCCGAACGCGTCTCGGAGGCCCGCGCTGTGGGCCCGGGCGGAGATGCCCGCGACCTGGGGAGTCGAGTTGGCGTAGCCACCGCCCTGGGGCTCCGGCGGCGGGAAGACGCCGGGCGGAAGCTCCTGGGGTCCGGTGAAGGCGTCGACCCCGGTCGCCGTGCTGTCGTTGTGGGCGACGGTGTTGTTGAGGATGAACGCCCTGGCCACGTCGTCGAGCGAGATGCCGCCGCCGGCGTCGGCGCTGGAGTTGTTCACGATCATGTTGTTCGTGATCGTGAGCGCGTGCCAGCGGGCCGGGTTGCGCGGCCTCGAGCGGACGTCCTGGCCGTTGACCATCAGGGCGCGGATGCCGCCGCCGTCGTCACCGGACAGGTTTCCCTGGATGAGGTTGCCGTCGATGGTGACCGAGCCGGAGCCCTGGGAGAGGACCGTCACCGCGGCGCCCGCCGGGACGAGTTCGCCGGCGACCATGATCCCGCCGCCCTCGTCGAAAGCCTCGTTGTTGAGGATCTGGTTCCGGGCGATGAGGCCGTCGGGGCTGAGACCGAAGTGCGCGATGCCGCCGCCGTAGAGGACCGAGTAGTTGCCGCAGATGAAGTTGTCGGTCACCACGTAGCGATCGGCGCCGTTGTAGATGGCGATCCCGCCGCCGCCGTCGATCGCGCCGTTCTCGCGGATGAGGTTGTGGCGGATCGTGATGTCGTTGTTCCGGCTGCTGAAGTACGCCTCGCCCGTCGTGTTGACCAGCGAAGGCGTGCCGATGCGGATGCCGCCGCCGAAGTTGCCCTGGTTGCCGGTCAGCACGTTGTTGCTGATCGTCAGGAAGTCGGCCCAGCCGTTGGCGAAGATGCCGCCGCCCTTGAGCGCCCCGGTGACCGTGAGGCCGTCGATCCGGGCCCGCCGGTTCCGGGTGAAGGTGTTGGCCCGGGCGATGACGAGGATGCCGGGGGCCGTCTCGAGGTAGAAGTCGGGCCGCTCGCCCGGGACCAGGTTGACCTGGTTCGCGGCGATGAGCGCCTGCAGCTTGGCGCTCCACGCCTGGTCCGCGCCCCGGGGCATGGGCCCCGCGACGAGGGTGGTGGAGAACGCGCCCCAGCCCTGGAGCGTCACGGCCTTGTAGAGGATGACGTTCTCGCGGTACTCGCCGGGCGCGATGAGGATCACGGTGCCGCGCGCCGCGGCGTCGATGGCGGCCTGGATGGAGTCGCCGGGGCCGACGGCGACCGTGGTGCCGCCCACGTGCAGGGTCAGGCCGACCCGCGTCGACAGTCCGTTGTCCCCGCGAGTGACCATGAGCTGGCCCGTGGAGACGCCGGAGGGGATCGTGGCGGTGATGGTCAGTCCGTCCGCGGACCAGGAGTCCACCGTGAGGGGGATTCCGTCCACGGTCACGGTGCCGGGCACGGCGCCGAACCCGAAGTCGCGGACGACGAACAGGGGGCTGCCGGGGTCCGAGGGGTCGAGGTCCGGGTTGCGGATCTGCCGGTCACCGAGGGCCGTGATGGTGATCTGGTCCCCCGCGGTCGCGACCCAGGGGCCGCCGATCGCCGGGTTCGAGTTGTCCACGGAGTAGATGCCGGGAGTCCCGTCCGGGAACTCGCAGTCGAGCGGCTTCTCGTTGCCGCGGAACGCCGCGATCGGCAGGATCGGCGTGTCGAGGAACGTCATCTTCCCCGGCGCGAAGTTCCAGTTCGTGGTCACGCGGCCGTAGCCCGGGTCGTGCCACGGGTCGGTGATGAACTGCCCCGGGTGGTCCGGATCCGGGATGGGGCCGGGGTCGTTCAGGCTGACCACGAGCATGTTGGGGCTGACGCCGCTCGGCGCCGGGATGTTCATCGTGTACGAGGCCGGGACGAGCGCGTTGTAGCGGCCGTACTCGTCCGTGTAGACGCGGATGATCTCGTTGCCCATGAAGTCGCGGATGGAGACCGGGATCCACGGCACCCCGAAGTTGTTGCCCTTGTTGGGGCTGTTCGGGTCGAAGGTGAGGAGCATGTCGTTCAGCACGACGCCCCAGATCCGCCCGGCCTTCGGGACCTCCGTGAAGAAGAAGAAGTCCACGGCGGCGTTCTCCTGGTCGGCGAGCACGATCTGCTTGCGGTCGGCCAGGGGGCGGTCCTGCCCCGCGTAAGGGGCTTCCACGCCGGGGAAGAGGGTGAGCTCCGGCGGGACCTCGTGGAGGTCGCCCACGCAGATCGGCGGCGCGTGGAGGGTCGGCGGCAGCGGCTTCGCGGCCACGGCCGTCGGCACGTAGGTGTCGCCGAAGTCGACGTTCTTGTCCTCTTCCTTCACGACCTCGTAGTTCGGAGGAGGCGCGGCCTCCACGATGTACACGCCCGCCGGGACGCCCTCGACCTCCTCGCTGCCGGAGGCCATGCCGCCCGGGAAGTGGGACATGAACGCGTAGCCGCCGTCGAAGACGCCGGGCCGCAGCTGGTTCCAGGTGCGGATCGTCTCCGCGCCGCTCGGCAGCAGCTGGCCGTGGACGTACTGCTCCGGCCCGATGCCGTCCGGGAGGTTGTCGTTCCAGGAGTCGGTCCAGGTGATGCTCAGCGCGTCGCCGGGGTCGAAGGTGTCCTCGTCGCCGGCGCGATTCACGTCCTCCGGGCCGGCTACCCCGTTCTCGCTCCAGTCGAACGGCCAGTTGTCCACGTCGGAGAGCGTGGGGTTGCCGTCGCCGTCGAGGTCGTCGATCTCCCCGTCCGCGTCGGCATCCGCGTAGAGCACGACCTGCACGCGGGGGATGCCGGGCGTCCAGGGTTCGGCGCCGCACATGCGGGGGTCGTTCTCGGCGCGCGTCGTGTCGTAGAACACGACGCCGGAGATTCCGCCGTTCTCACCGGCCGCGTAGGCCTGCTTGCCCCAGTGCGCCTCGTTCGTCCCTCCGGCGTACAGGCGCATCGCCTGGAGGAGGGCGGGGCCGGTCTCGGTACGGAAGCCCTGGTTGCCGTTCTCGGGCTGCGGCTGCGGGTTGTTCGCGGCGCCCTCGGGGATCGGACCGCCGTCGTCGACGACGACCGTCACCCCCGTCGCCTTCCATCGCGCGAACTCCACTTCGGCGATGAGCCAGAAGAAGAAGGGGAAGACCTCGTTGAAGCAGTAGTCGCCGGCGGGGTCGGTCAGCGTGCTGTTGTAGATCGAGCCGTCGGTGAAGCGGAGGTTCACCCCGCGGTCGCGGATGCCCTCCTCGTCGGCGTCGCGGAAGCCGTCTCCGTCGGTGTCGTAGAACACGCTGCCGCAGAAGGTGCCGAACCACGCGAACACCGGGATCTTGCCCATGGCGACGACTCCGCCAGCGGGCGGGACGGTCACGGTGCGGAAGTCGATGATGGCATCGAGGGGGGCGTCGAAGATCACGAGTTGGTAGTTGCCCGGGGTGACGTTCTCGATGGTGTAGGTGCCGTCGGGTGCGCAGGGCCCGCAGTACACGAGCTCGTCGGCGCCGTCCAGGTCGTTGAGCGCCACCCAGGCGTCCGGGACGGGCATGCCCGGATTGAAGCCGGGGGACAGCGGCGGCCGGTTGTCATGCGAGTACACGACCTGGCCGGTGATGGAGCCCGTGGCATCGGCGCCCGGAGGAAGTTCCGTGGGGTGCACGAAGCCGATGAAGGCGTGCCACTGGAAGAAGCCCCACTCCGTGAAGTACGGAGGCTCGCCGGCGACGACCCAGGCGTCGATGCCCGGCGTGCCCTCGATCGTCGCCGTCTGGATCCAGGTCGGTCCGGACGAGGGCGGAACGGCGCGGATGCCGTACTTGCCGGGGGCGATGTTGCGGATGAGGGCCTCGCCCCGGCCGTTGGTCAGGATGACGCCGGTGCCCATGCGGTCCACGACCGGCGCACCGTCGACATCGAGGACGAACGAGCCGTCGGGGTTCTGCTTGTAGGTCGTCCCGAGCATGTTCCCGAAGACGTCCATCATCTGATGGCCGAAGATGTCGAAGATCTTGATGGCGAAACCCGCCAGACCCTCCTCGGCCGGCACGTCCGGCGCTCCGTTGAGCGGCTGGCGGTCGTGGAAGACGTGGACCGAGATCTGGGCCGCCTGGAGCGGGAGGGGACAGACGACCACGGTCACGGTCTCCTGTCCGATCGCGACGTTCGCGCCCCCGATGGCGAAGCCCGCGTCGGGCAGGATGGAGAGCATGTAGCGCTGGTCCGGGGGCAGGTTGACATCGGCCGACGAGCCGTCCGCGTGGCCCTTGGCGAGGACCGGCGCGTGCGACAGGTGGATGTTGACCCCGGGGCTCTCGGCGTCGAAGGTGCCGGGAACGACGAGGCGGGTATTGTCGAGTTCCACGAGCCAGCGGAAGCCGCTGACCGGGTTGCCCGTCGGGTCCTTCAACTCCACGGTGAACGCCTGGGCGTCCGCCGCGAGGGCGAGGGGCAGGACGAGTCCGCAGAACAGGGACAGCAGAATGGCGGATATTGCTCGAGTCACGGTTTCCTTCCTTCCTTCCTGTGTCGCGCAGGTGATGCTCAGCAGGCCGGTGGGACCTCTTCAGTGGGCCCCGCCGCGTCCTCCCCGACCCAGCTTCCCGCGGCGATCTGCATGAGACGTTCGTAGGTCGCCGCGCGGTGGAGGTGATACCCGCAGTCGCGAAGCTCGGCGCTCAGGCGGAGGCACGAGTCGTCGTCCGTGGCGCCTTCACACTCGTTCGCGAGCGCGATGACGCGGCGACTGACGATCAGCACTTCCCTGATGACGCGGATGACGACGGGCTTCACTCGCGCTTCCTTGTGCCGGGTTCCTTCCGACTTGAGACCCATTCACATATTGCATGGGTCGTGCCAAGCAGGGGCGGATGGCCGAATCCCGGACGGAATTCGGATGGGCAGGACGGAATTGCGGCGTCAAGCCGCCCGGAACCCGCCGGATCGGCGTCGCGGACGGCGCATCCCGAACGCCATTTGTGGACATCGCGGTCCGCGACGGTCTGCGCGCGCTGCGCCCTCGAGTGCGCCTGCGGCGCGGGCCGCAGGGCGACGGCGGTGGGCCGGGCGGTGTGCAGTTTGTGGAGTCCGGGACACTTTCCGGACACATGGACACGGCGGACGCGCGGGGCGACGCTTCAGCGCTCGGGGTCGGACTCGAGGTACCGGTAGAGCGTGGTGCGGGACACTCCGAGGCGAAGCGCGGCCAGCGCCTTGTTCCCGTCGACCTGGGCCATGACCCGGCGGACGGCCTCGGCGGTGAGTTTGGGCCGCCGGCCGCGGGGGGTCGGCGGGGTGGGCGGAGCCGTCGCGGCCGCTCGGCCCTCGGTCACGGAGGCCGGCAGGTGGCGGACCTCGATGGCCGTTCCGCGGCACTTCACGCGCGCGTAGTGGATGGCGTTCTGGAGCTCCCGGACGTTGCCGGGCCAGTCGTGGGCCAGGAGCGCCTGCATGGCCGAGTGGGAGATCGTGTGCGGAATGCCGTCCGTCTCGCGCCGGACCTGCTCGAGGACGTGGTCGGCGAGGAGGGGGATGTCGTCCCGGCGCTCGCGCAGCGGGGGAACGGGGATCGGGATGACGCACAGGCGATAGAAGAGGTCCTCGCGGAACTTCCCCGCGGACACCAGGCGGCGCAGGTCCCGGTGCGAGGCGCTGATGACGCGGACATCGATCCGCCGCGGCTTCTCGTCCCCGACGCGCTCGACGACCTGCTCCTGGAGGACGCGCAGGAGGGAGACCTGCGCGGACGGCGGGAGGTCGCCGACCTCGTCGAGGAACAGAGTGCCGCCGTCGGCCAGCTCGAACCGTCCCTTCTTGTCACGGATGGCGCCGGTGAACGCCCCGCGCACGTGGCCGAACAGCTCGCTCTCGAGCAGGCCTTCCGGGAGCGCGGCGCAGTTGACCGGTACGAACGGCCGGTTCGCCCGGGGGCCGGCGGCGTGGATTGCCGCCGCCACCAGCTCCTTCCCCGTCCCGCTCTCGCCGCGGATGGCCACCGGCAGGTCGCTCATGGCGACTTCCCGGATCGTCACGAAGAGATCGAGCATGGCCGGGGTGCGGCCGACGATGCCCATGAAGGCCCGCTCCGACGACATCTGGCGGCGCAGCGTGAGCAGCGCCTCTTCGGCCCGCACGCGCGCCATCGCCTGCTGGTCCCGCTGGATCCGGGCGCTGAGGATGGCGGCGACCTGGTCGGAGATCGCCTGCACGGTCGCGAGATCCTCGGGACCGTAGGCCGTCTCCCGGTCCGCCGCGACGATGAGCCCGAGGAGGTCCCCTCCGAGGGTGATCGGGACGCAGATCGCGTGGGTGAATGGGGTGGGGCTCGTGGACGGCGGTGCCTCCTCGCCGGAGATGACCGCGCGCCTCTCGAGGAGCGCGCGGCCCCAGAGCCCGGTCCACCGGTCCCGCGGCAGCACGGTCCGCGCCCCCTCCGTCGCCGACGCGATCCACGGGCTCCCGGCGGTGCCGGGGCACACGAGCGCGCCATCCGCGTCGATGTAGCCCAGGGCGCCGTGGCGACTGCGCGTCGCCTCGATCACCAGGCCCGGCATCCGCTGCCACACCTCGTCATCATGGAACTCGAGGAAGAGGCGGGAGATCCGCTCCTTGAGCGCGAGCGCCTCCTCGGCCCGCTTCCTCCGGCCGATGTCGCTGAGAGCGATGACGACGCCGGTGATTTCGCCGGTGGACTTGCGGAGGGGGGTGTAGACCCCGGTGTACCAGGTTGCCTTTCCCGTCCCCTTCGCCTCGTAGAGGAGGTCGGGCATGTGCACCGTCTGCCCGGCCAGGGCGGCCTCCATGCGCTGCAGGACCCCCCGCTCGCGGAGGTCCGGGAACACCTCGATCGCCTTCCGGCCGACGACGTTCCCGGCCGGGAGCCCGGTCATCTCCTCGATGCGCTGGTTCCAGAGCCGGTAGCGGAGCTCCGAGTCGAGGACGATCAGGCCGTCGCCCATGGAGGAGAGGACCGTCCGGTTGAAGACCTCCGTGTCCTTGAGGGCGGCCTCGGCCCGCCGCCGTGCGGTGATGTCGCGGAGCAGGGCCAGTTTCAACCACTGCCCGTTCGCTCCGGGGATACGGGTCTCGATGACCTCGAAGTACTTGTCGATGGTCGGGAAGTGCTGCTCGCTGCGACCCTGGCAGCCGGCGAAGACCTGCGGGTTGTCGCACCAGGAGCAGGGAGCGTCCAGGCCGTGCAGGTAGCTGTGGCAGAACCGCCCTTCGAGGGGACCGAAGCAGGCCTCCATCGCGGGGTTCGTGTACACGATGCGGAAGTTGTCGTCGGCGATGTAGGCCGCGTCCGGCAGCGTGTGGAGGACGTCGAGGAGTACCGGCGCCGACGGCAACAACGCCTTCGCGAGGTGGGGCTCCCTCCGTTCGTGCCCTTTCTCCATGGGTTTCCATTCCTCGGGGCGGCGCGACCCGCGCGCTCGGGGGCGGGGGCGCCAGCCGGCCTGACTGGCCAGCACAGTGTATTCTCTGCGGGGTCCAAGGCAAGCAGTACCGCTGCCTCCCGCGGGCACGTCGACCCCCCGTTAATCCTCGCCCCGGCGCTTCCCGGCCGGGGAAGATCCCCGTCTCGCCCACACGAGGTGAACCGCCATGCAGGACCTGCCCTCCGGCGCGGAGCCGGTGCTCCCCGCCTCGACCCTCGAACGCGCCATCGGGCGCCCGGCCGCCGAGTGGACCTGTGACGACCTCGTGGAGGTGTTCCGGGACCGGCGCCTGCGCCTCGTGAGCCTCATGCACGTCGGAGGCGACGCGCAGTTGAAGACCCTGGACTTCGTCCCGCGCAGCGTCTCGCATCTGAAGGACGTGCTGCAGGGCGGGGAGCGCGCCGACGGTTCGAGCCTGTTCCCGGGCACCGGTCTCGCCGCGGGAGCGTCGGACATCGTGCTCCGGCCCAAGCCGGAGCGGGCCTTCATCGATCCATTCTCGCCCGTGCCGACGCTGGCGGTCCTCTGCGGCCACTTCGGTCGCGGAGGAGACCCGCTCCCCCAGTCTCCGGACACGATCGTCCGGAAAGCGCAGGAGCGGCTCCGCCGCGAGTCGGGCGTGGACCTGTGGGCGCTCGGCGAGGTCGAGTACTTCCTCGGCTACAAGGCGGGCGCGCCGGCGCCGGCCGGCAAGTCGGAGCGCGGCTACCACGCCGCCGCGCCGTTCGTCGTCGGCGAGGACCTCCGGCGCGAGGCGTTGCTGACCCTGGGCGAGATGGGCGTGCCCATCAAGTACGGCCACTCCGAGGTGGGGTACGTCGAACCCGACGAGATGCAGGGCGAGACCTGGGAGCAGCACGAGGTCGAGATGGCCCTGCAGCCCCTGCCCGAGGCCGCGGACGCCACCGTGCTCGCCCAGTGGGTGCTGAAGCGGCTCGCGGCGCGGCACGGGATGCAGATCTCCCTCGAGCCCATCGTCCGCGTCGGGCACGCCGGGAGCGGCCTCCACTACCACTTCTCGCCGGTCGTGGACGGGAAGCACGTCGGCGGCCGCGCTGCGGACGGGCAGTTCGCGCCGGCGGCGAAGTGGCTCATCGCGGGGCTCACCCGCCTGGGATCCGCGCTCATGGCGTTCGGCAACCGCCGGGAAGGCTCCTTCGTCCGCCTGCGGCAGGCCAAGGAGGCCCCGAGCACCGTGATGTGGGGCGAGTTCGACCGCCTCGCGCTCATCCGCCTGCCGGTGACGGTGCGCGCCGTGGACGGCCGCCAGATCAGCATCCCGACGATCGAGTTCCGACTGCCCGACGGCTCGGCCCATCCCCACCACCTGCTGGCCGGCGTGGCCCAGGCGGCGGTCCATGGCGCCTCGATCGAGGGGCTCGACGACCTCCTGATGCGCACCGAGTCGAAGCGGGCGCGCACCCAGCCCGAGGGCATCGTCTCCGTGCCGAAGTCCTTCGCCGAGGTGGCGGACGAGGTCTCGCGGCGGCGCGCGGTGCTCGAGGCCGGGGACGTGTTCCCGCCGGGCATCGTCGACGCCGTGCTCCGCGCCAAAGTGTGACGGCGAGTGGGAAAAACGAGCCCGCCCCGGTATCCTCGCCGGCGATGAGGACGATGGTCCTGCTGTCCGGGGTGATGGCGCTCCTCCTCGCGCCAGCCCTCCGCGCCGAGGAGTCGGCGGCGGACCGCGCCGTCGCCGAGGCCGTGAAGGTCATCTCCACGGCCCGCGCGAAGAACCATGTCGCGTTCCTGGCCGGCCCGAAGTGCGAGGGGCGCGCATCCGGGGAGGTCGGCGGCGACCGCGCCGCGGAGTACCTGGCGGGCTGCCTCCGGGCCGCGGGGGTGGAGCCGGCGGGGGCCGACGGCGGCTACCTGCAGCCGTTTCCCGTGCAGACCGGTCCGTTCCCGGGCCAGGGCGGCCGCGGGGAGGAGCCACGGGCCTCGACGGCGAGCAACGTCGTCGGCTTCCTTCCGGGCTCCGACGCCGAGAAGGGCCGGGAGGTCATCGTCCTCGGCGCCCACTACGATCACATCGGGTACCGCGACCTGCGCAAGGGGAGGATCTTCTTCGGTGCGGACGACAACGCCTCCGGCACGACGGCGGTCCTCATGGTGGCCGAGGCGCTCGCCGCCGGAGGGGTCCGGCCGCGGCGCAGCGTCGTGTTCGTGTTCTTCTCCGCGGAGGAGCGCGGGCTCTTCGGAAGCAAGCACTACGTGAGCAGCCCCGCGCGGCCGCTGGGGGACACCGTGGCGATGCTGAACTTCGACATGGTGGGGCGCAACGACCCCGAGCGGATGGACGTGTACGGAAACCGCTCGAGCCCCGAGCTCGACGAGGCGAACGCGCGGCTCATGAAAGAGTCCGGGTTCCGCTTCGCCTACAAGGGCGGCTCGGTCTTCGCCGCCTCCGACCACTACGCGTTCTACGAGCGGGACATCCCCGTCCTGTTCTTCACCTCCGGTCTCCACGAGGACTACCACGCGCTGGACGACGAGCCCCGCGCGCTCGCGTTCGGCAAGGTCGAGCGGATCGCGGAGCACGCCGTGCGCCTCGTCTTCGACATCGGCAACCGGGACGCGCGTCCGACCTTCGCGAAGATCGCCCCGTCCGGCGCGGTGGGGGTGCTGGGATTCCGGCCGGTGGCCCTGTCGCCCGCGGACCTCTCCGAACTCCCCCTCGACAAGGGCAAGGGCGCGGTGGAGGTCGGCGAGGTCATGCACGGGACGCCCGCGGAGGCGGCCGGGGTGCAGAAGGGCGACTACGTGCTCGGCATCGCCGGGAAGTACCTCTCGGCTGCCGACCCCACGGGGGAGCTCGACGCGCTCGCCGACGGCATCGAGCGCCGGAAGAAGATCCCCCTGCTCCTGCTTCGCGGCGCGTCGCGCCGGACGGTCCCGGTCGAAGTGCCATAGAAGCCGGAAGGTTGACTCACCCCGCCGCCCCTCCTACAACGGGCCCCATGGAACTCGTGGGCAAGGTCGCCCTCGTCACCGGGGGCACGCGCGGCATCGGCCGCGCCATCGCTGTGACGCTGGCGTCGGCGGGAGCCGACGTGGCCGTGAACTACCTGCGCCAGAAGGGCCCCGCCGAGGAGACCCTGCGGGAGATCGAGAGGCACGGCGGGCGCGGCCTGCTCCTCCGGGGCAACATCGCCGAGGAGGAGGGCATCGAGGAGGCGTTCGAGCGCGTCCGCGAGGCCTTCGGGGGGCTCGACATCCTGGTGAGCAACGCGGCTTCCGGCGTGCTGCGGTCGGTGTCCGAACTGAGCCTCAAGCACTTCCAGTGGACGATGTCGATCAACGCCGCGTCGCTCCTCCCGCTGGCCCAGCGCGCGATCCCGATGATGCTCGCGCGGGGCGGCGGACGGATCGTGGCGGTCTCCAGCCTCGGCGCCACCCGGGCGATCCCGAACTACACGGCGGTCGGCGCCAGCAAGGCCGCGCTCGAGTCCATCGTCCGGCACCTGGCCATCGAGATGGCGGGGAAGAACATCAACGTGAACACGGTCTCCGCGGGCATCGTGGACACCGACGCGCTGAAGCACTTCCCGAACCGGGAGACCCTGCTCTCCCGGGCGCTCGAGCGGACGCCGGCGGGCCGGCTCACGGAACCCCAGGACGTGGCGGACGTCGTGCTGTTCCTCTGTTCTCCGCGATCCGCCATGATCCACGGCCAGACCGTCGTCGTGGACGGCGGCTACAGCATCATCGGGTAGGAGGGAGAATGGGCCGGATCGCGAGGGACTTCGCCGCGCGGCTGTCCGCCGAGTTCGGGCTCTTCGAGGGCCACGAGCGGGCGGCGAGGTTCGGCCCGGAGGCGGAGGAGTGCCGGCGCGTCCGGCAGGGGGCGGGGTTCACGGATCGCTCTCCGCGCGGCCGCCTCGTGGTCGCGGGGGCCGAGGCGGAGCAGTTCCTGCAGCGCCTCCTCACGAACGACGTGAAGTCGCTCGCCCCCGGCCGCGGGGTCCGGGCCGGTCTCCTCACCCCCAAGGGCAAGTTCGTCTCGGACCTCCTCGTCCTGCGCCGCGGCGGCGGGTTCCTGGTCGAGACGCCCCCGGAGCGCCGCGAGGAGGTGGCGCGCCGGCTGTCGATGTACGTCCTGTCCTCGGACGTGACGATCGAGGACCGGACCGACGGGCTCGCGCTGCTCTCCGTCTGCGGCCCGCGGGCGGCGGAGGCGCTCGGCCCGCTCCTCGCCGCGGACCTGCCCGACGAGCCCTGCTCCGGGCGCGAGGTCTCGCTCTCCGGCGCGGAGGTCCTCGTCGTGCGCCGGGACGACCTGGGCGTGGCCGGGTTCGATCTCCACCTCCCGGCGGAGGCCGCGGAGTCCGCCGCCGCCGCGCTCCTCGCCGCGGGGGTGGGGCCGTTCGGCTTCGCCGCCGAGGAGATCCTCCGGGTGGAGGCGGGCACGCCGCGGTGGGGGGCGGAGATCGACGAGGACGTCCTGCCTCCCGAGGTGCCGTGGTTCGTCGCCCGCGCCGTCTCCTACACGAAGGGCTGCTACGTGGGGCAGGAGACGGTGGGCCGGATACGGTCCCACGGCCACGTGAACCGCGAACTGCGTGGGCTTCTCGTGGAGGGGGAGTGCGTGCCCGCGCCCGGGGCGGAGATCGTGGCAGAAGACCGGAAGGTCGGGCGGGTCACCTCCGCCTGCTCCTCCCCGCTCCTCGGCCGACCGATCGCACTGGCGTTCGTGGGCCGCGCGTTCCTCGCGACGGGGACGCCGCTCACGGTCGTCGCCGGCGGGCCGGCGGCGGCGAAGGTGGTGCCGCCGGGCGAGTGGGGAGCCTGAAGGGCCGGACTACCCGACCGGCCGGACGCAGCGGAACCCGATGTTGTCGAACTTGTCCTTCGGCGTCGCGTACAGCCCGCGGTCGCAGCGCAGGAAGTTCGCCGGGTCCGCGAACGAGCCCCCGCGAATGATCTTCATGTCGATCTCGATCGGGTCCCAGTCGCGCGTCCACTCCCAGACGTTTCCCGCCAGGTCCCGGGCGCCGAAGACGGAGACGTTGTCCGGGTAGGCGTCCACGGGCGACACGGCGTCCACGGCCGACACCCTGCCGAAGTTGGCCTTCGCCTCGTCGATCTCCGTGCCCCACGGGTAGAGTCGGCCCTCGAGCCCGCGGGCGGCCTTCTCCCACTGCTCGGAGGAGGGCAGCATCTTGCCCGCCCAGGTCGCGTACTTGTCGGCGTCGTGCCACGACACGCCGACGACCGGGGAGCGCTTGCCGTTCAGGCGGCCCTCGGTCCAGAACTTCGGGGGCCGGTAGCCCGTCGCCTCGATGAACTTCGCGTACTCCTCGTTGGTGACGGGGTAGATGTCGATGTAGAAGGCGTCGAGCGTCCGCTTCTCACCGCGCTCCCCGAAGAGGAACGGGCCGGCGGGCACGAGCACCATGCCCTCGACGACCGCCACGGCCTCCTCGCGGGTCCGGTCCGCGGCCAGAGGCTGCATCTCGCGGTCCACCTGCGAGAACAGCGCCGCCCGCTCGTCCGGCCCGAGGTCCGTGAGCGAGTTCTCGATCTCCTCGAGCCGGTCCTCGACCACGTCCCAGTCGGTCTCGCCGGTCTGCGTGCGGTACCGCTCGAAGATCGTCTTGGCCTTGGCGAGGTAGATCTTCGTCCGGTCGGCGTTCTGGAACGCCAGTTCGAAGAGGAGGATCCCGAGGTAGTAGCACTCGTTGTCCTCGGCGGGGTCCACCGCGGCGAAGTACTGCTCGAGCGACTTCACGGCCTCCTCCTCCTGGATGTCCGTCGAGGAGGGGTGGACGTAGTCCACGTACTTCTGCCAGATGAACTCCTTGATCTTCTGGACCTTCTCCTTCATGGCGCTCCCGGTTTTGGCCCCTGACGAGGCGGAAACCCTTACGCTATCAGTGTGTCCGGGACGGCCCAACGATTTTCGCCACCCCCCGGCCCCGGAGGCTCTCACGGCGATCCTCTGTCCCGCCTGCGGACGCGAGTACGACGTGACGGCATTCGCCTTCGGAAACACCGTGCGCTGCGCCTGCGGGGCGACGGTCTCCGCGCTCGCCCCGCACCGGGGACCGGCGGAGGCCGGCCGTCGGGAGGGGATGCGGGAACTCGCCCGCGACGCCGACGAGATCTCGGAGATGATCCGCTCCGGGGAGTGGCCGGACGTCGACGTGGACATCGCCGTGGAACGGCTGCGGGAGCGGGCGCGGGAGCTGTATCCGGGTTCCGACGATCTGTTCGAGCGGATCTACGGCGCGCGGTTCCGCCGGCTCCGGCAGCAGTGGCCGCGCGATCAGCGCTTCGGCCGGTAGTCCAGCTCCAGCCGCTCCCGGATCTTCTTCGCGAACGACTCGATCGTCTCGTGCTCGTCGTGCGGGATCTTCAGGATCTCGCCCAGCTCCTTGAGGAGGCTCTCGTCGCGGTGGATCGGCACCTTGTACTTCGTCGCGTAGGTGCGGAACAGGCGGACGAACATCCACCGGGACAGGAGGGAGCAGGAGCGGTAGAGGAGGAACCCGACGACGCCCATCGTGAGGATGGTGACGACGAGGTACGCACCGAGGTTCCTCGCCGCGCCGCTGGCGCTGTACTCGGTCAGTTCGGCGATGATCGAGAGGCAGGCGCCGAAGAACAGGAAGAGGAACCCGACCATCGCCTCGAGGCGCTGCGCGAGGAAGTACTTGAAGGTCTTCAGCCGGTCGACCCGCAGGCCGAGGATCTCGCGCATCACCGTCCGGGGGCTCTTCACGATGATGGAGATCACGATGAAGAAGAGCCCGAGCAGATTGAAGCAGACGCCGAGGATGTTCAGGTTCGGACTCATCCGGGGCCAGCATCATAGTCGACCCCCGTCCGACGGCCAAGCGTGCACCGGCCGGGGCCCCAAGTGGCGGCCGGCCGCCGGCTTGCGTTCGATGCGCGGCGCACCGGCCATCCGTGCGAGAATCCCGACATGAAGAGACCCGTCGCCCTGCTGCTCCTCCTCGCGCTCCCCCTGGCCGACGCCCGCGCCGACGAGGTCGTCCTCGCCGGCGGGTCGCGACTGTCCGGAGTCGTCCTCGGACGGGACGATGCGGGCCTCGACCTGCTGCTGCCCCCGGGGACGGTCCTGCGGCTCCTCGCGGCGGACGTGAGGGAGGTCCGCGCCGACCCCGATGCGCCGGCGCCGGGACGACACCTGCGCTTCCGGGAGCCGGGGCCGGCCGGCGAGGGGCTGGAGGTCGCGGTCACGCATCTCGTCCACCCCGGGGGCGGCCCCCGCGTCGACCTGGTGGCGGCCGTCCACATCGCGGATCCGGCGTACTTCCGCGAGGTGCAGCGTCTGCTCGAGGCCGCCGACGTCGTCCTCTACGAGGGGATCAAGCCCGCGGGCGCCGCCATGCAGGACCTCGCGGCGCCCGCGGCGGCCGAGCAGAACCCGGTTCGGGCGCTGCAGCAGAACCTCGCGCGCTGGTTCGGGCTGTCCTTCCAGCTCGACGCCCTCGCCTACGGGCGGCCGCACTTCGTCCATGCCGACCTCACCGCCGAGGAGTTCGCGGACGAACTCGGCGGCTCCGCGAAGGAAGGTGGCGAAGGGGCCGCCGGGAGCGCCGGCGGGCGGGAGTTCGACTTCGTCCGCCGGCAGATGGAGGCGCTGGCGCCGATGCTCGAGTCCATGCTCGGCCAGCCCGGCCCCATGCGTGACAACGTGAAGCGCATGATGGCCCGGATGCTCGGCGCGCCGAACGCGCTCTCGCTCATCGGCGCCCTCCTCCCGAACCTGTCCGGGCTCCTCATCGCGAAACGCAACGAGGTGGTCGTGGCGAAGGTCGCCGAACTGCGGGCGACGGCGAAGGGGACGGTGGCCGTGCTCTACGGCGCGGCCCACATGTCAGGCGTGGAGGCCGCCCTCGTCGAGCGCCTGGGCTACCGCCGGGCCGGCGGCCGGTGGCTTCGGGCGTGGGACACCGGCACTACCCGTTGAGCCGGGGCCGGAGCGCCCGGTGCTTCCGCAGGTTCCGCAGCGCCAGCTCGAAGTCCTTCGGCGGCGCGGAGCGGATCTCCACCGTCTCCCCGGTGATCGGATGGTGGAGGCGCACGGCATGGGCGTGCAGGGCGACGCGGCCGATGAGCGGGCGCTCCGCCCGTTCCTCCTTGGCCTTGTAGCCCGGCTTCAGTTCCGAGAGGAACAGCCCCTCGCGGCCGCCGTAGGCGGGGTCTCCGAGGAGCGGGAACCCGGCGTGCCGCAGACTCACGCGGATCTGGTGCGTCCGGCCGGTGCGGGGCCGCAACTCGAGCAGGGCGTACCCGGCGAAGGTCTCCGCGCGGCGCCATTCGGTGACGGCCGGCTTGCCCTTCTTCCCGACCACCGTCACGTAACCCGGACGGCGCGGATCGTCGTCGATCGCGACCTCGATGACGCCCTGCTCGTCCGGCGGCGTGCCCTGGACGATGCCCAGGTACACCTTCTCCACCTCCCGCTCCCGGAACTGCCGCGACAGGGAGCGGGCGGCGGCCAGCGAGACCGCGAAGAGCAGGACGCCGGAGGTCTCCTTGTCGATGCGGTGGACCACGCGGGGCTTGCGGGCCGCGGGATCCACGGCCCGCATGAGGTCCTGCACGACGACGAAGGCGGAGGCGTCGTCCGTCCACCGTTCGCGCACGGAGGCGAGGCCGGCCGGCTTGTCGAGCGCGACGAAGTGGTCGTCGCGGTACAGGATCGCGGGAGGCGGCGGCTTCATCCCGTGAAGTGTAGGCTCGTCCCCGCCGACACTCCACCTCGCCCGGAGGGGGCGGAGGATACCATGTCGGCGTGGCCGACCACGAGACGCTCGATGCCGCGCTCCGCCGCCTCCGCCGCCGCATGGGCGACGCGCGGTGGGTCGTCCTCGCGGGACGGGCCGTCTTCGGCGCGGCGTGCCTGCTCCTCCTCGCCGTTCTCGTCCGCCGGTACCTGCGCGAGGCCCACGGCGTGGAGATCCTGCCGCGGCCGTGGCTCGTCGGCGCCGCGTCCGCGGCGGCCGCCCTGTTCCTGCTCCCCGCGGCGGTGAAGGCGTTCGTGCGGTGGCGGGCCCCGGGCCTGCTCCCCTTCGCGCGGGGGCTCGACCGGCGGCTCGGCCTGGCGGACCTCCTGGCCTCGGGTCTCGCGGCCGACCCCGCCGCGAGGTCGCTGGCCGGCGTCGTCCGGGCCCGGGCGGCGGCCGCCGCCGCCGCGCTGGACCCGGCGCGCCTGTTCCCGCTCCGCCGATCGCTTCTCCGGCGCGTCGCCGTCGTCCCCTTCGTGCTCGCCGCGGCGTACCTCCTGGGCCTGCCCTCCGGGCGGGGTTTCGTCCCGCTCGGCCCCGGGGGGGCGGGAGGGGGCGGCCCGGGATCCGCCGCCGCCGCGAGTGGGGAGGCGGAGGGAGCGGGGCCGCCGGGGCCCGGCGCGGCGGCCGACGCGACGGAGGTCGATCCGGACCTCGAGGTCCGCCTCGTGCCGGTGAAGGACGTGTTCGAGCCCGACGAGCGCGTCGGGCTGTTCCTGATCGTGAAACCGCGGGGGACTGCCACTCCCGTCCGGCCGTGGTCGGCGCGCCTGACGCTCGACGGGACGGACGCCGACCTGCCGGGGACGATCGAGGCCGGCGGGGAGCAGGGCGGCGTCGTGGTGGAGATCGAGCCCGCGCGGTTGCCGGCGCTGCGTCCGCTGCTCGTCCCCGGACGGCACAAGGCCGCCGTCCGGCTGACCGACGGACGGCATGAATTCGGATCAAATGAGGCCGAATTTGAGATCCGCGGATCGCCCGATCCCTCCGCCGCGCCGCCGCCCCCCGCACCGCCGCCGCCCGAGCCCCCGCCCCCGCCTCCGCCCCCGGCGGGGGGCGGAGAACCCCCGCCGCCGGAGGTGAAGGAGCGGCCGCGCTTCGTCCTGCCCCTGTTCCGCGAGGGCGACACGGTGAAGAAGGAAGGCTACGCCCTGGTGCCGGACCCCTCGGCCCCGCCCGGCTCGCCGCCGCAGCGGGTCCCGCTCGCGGAGGCCGGGGAGCGCCTCGCGCGGCGGCCGGAATCGGCCGTCCCGGTGGAACACCTCCCGCCCGGGGATCGGGACACGGTGACGCGGTACTTCGACCTGCTGCGGGGGGCGCGATGAGCGGCGCGCCGCGCCTCTTCGACGACCCCGAGTCCCTGCGCTGGCTCGGCCAGCTGGACCTCCTCGCCCGGCAGATCATCGCCGGCTCGCGCCGGGGCGAGCGGCGGGGGACGAAACGGGGCGCGGGCACCGTGTTCTCGGACTACCGCTCCTACACACGCGGGGACGACCCGCGCTACGTGGACTGGAACGTCTACGGGCGGCTGGGCGCCCTCTTCGTGAAGGAGTTCGAGGTCGAGGAGAGCGCGAACGTCCTCCTGTTCCTCGACCGCTCCCTCTCCATGGCCTTCGGCGAGCCCGACAAGCTGCGGACGGCGCGCCAGATCGCGGGGGCGCTGGGCTACATCGGGCTCTCCCACCTCGACCGCGTGGAGGTCATCCCGCTTCCCGGCGGCGAGGCGCGGGCGTTCTCCGGTTCCCGGCAGATCCCCGCGCTCTTCGACCATCTGCTGTCGATCGGCCCGGAGGGCGGCACGGACCTGCTCTCCGGCATCCGGGACTCGCTGGTCGCGGGCCGCCGGCGGGGAGTCGCCGTCCTCCTCTCCGACCTCTACGACCCCCGTGGGTATCAGGGGGCGATCGACTACCTCCTGCACCGCCGGCACCGGGTGTTCGTGGTGCAGGTCGTGTCCCCGTTCGAATTGCGGCCGGAGGCCGTGGGGAACGTGCGCCTCGTCGATGCCGAGGGCGACGGGCGGCTCGACGTGCGTCTCGGCGACGACCTCGTGCGCGTCTATCGGGAAGCGTTCCGGAAGTTCTGCGCCGGCGTCGCGGGCCACGCCCTGCGGCGCGGCGTCGGCCACGCCCGCGTGCGGACGGACCGGCCCGTGGCCGAGTCCGTCCTCGCCCTGCTCCGCCGCGGGGGGGTGGTGCGGTGACTCTCGTCCGGCCGGAACTCCTCTGGCTCGGCCTCCTCGCCGCGCCCGTCGTCGTCCTCCACCTCGTACGCCGCCGCCGGCGACGCCTGCGCATCCCCTCGCTGCTCCTGTGGCGGGAGGTGGTGGCGAAGTCGCCCCGCCGCTTCGGCGCGCGTCGCCTCGCCTCTCTCCTGAGCCTCCTCCTCGTGGTCCTCGCGATCGCCGCCGCCGTGCTGGCCTCCGCGGACCCCCGGACCGGCGCGCCGGCCCGGCCGCCGCGCCCTCTCCTCATCGCCCTCGGCGCGTCGGCGCGGATGGAGGGCGCCCGCTTCGAAGCCGCGCGCGGCGTGGCGGAGGAGGAGATCCGGCGCAAGGCTCCGTCGGACCCGGTGACGATCCTCCTCGTGGCGGAGGAGGCGCGGGTGGCCGCCTGCCGGGAGACGCGGCCGGAGGCCCTCGCGGCCGCCCTCCGCGCGGCCCGGCCCTCGCTCTGCGCGGCGGACTGGGCGGCGGCGGGGGCGGCGTTCGCGGAGACCCTCGCGGAGGGCGGGCGCGCTGTGGCGGTCGGCATCGCGCCGGACGTGCCCGCCGGCGTGGCCGTCCACGAGGTGGGGGGCGGGAACGCCGGCCTCGTGGGCTTCGCGGTGCGCGTCACGGAAGCGACCGTGGAGATCCTCGCCGGGGCCGCGGGAGCGCAGGGCGGGGAGCTCGTGGCGACGCTCGGGACGGCCGAGGTCCGCGCCCCGGCGGGGCCGGAGGTCGTCCTCTCGCTGCCGCGGGGCGCCGGCGGTCTCCTCCGCGTGGAGATCCGTCCGCCGTCCGGACCGGCCTTCGACGACTCCGCCGAGGCCGCGGTGCCGCCGTTTCGCGGCCTCGCGGTCGGCGTCGCGGACTCCGGGGGGGGGCCGGACCCCTTCGTGCGGGCGGCGCTCGGGGCGGCGGGCGCGCTCGTCGACGCCGACCGCTCGGGGTCGTTCCCCGCGGAGCGCCTCGCGGAGGCGGCCGCGTCCTTCGACCTGGTGGTCCTCGCCGCGGACCGGGCGCCCGGCACTCTCCCGCGGGGCTCCTACCTCCTCCTGACTCCGCCCCCGGAGATCCTCGGGTTCGGCCCCCTGCCGGCCGCGGCGTCGGCTCCGGTGTGGGCGGTGGCGGCGGACCACCCGGTGACCGGGGGGGTGGACGCCGCGGAGGTCCTCGCGCTGGGGGCGGCCCCGGCCCTCCCGCCGGCGGATGCCGTCCCGCTGCTGTCCCTGCCGTCCGGCGCGGCGGCGGCCGCGGGCGAACGGGACGGCGTGCGCTACGTGTGGATCGGGCTCTCGCCGGGGAACTCGACGCTGCCGGTGACCGGGGCGTTCCCCCTCCTCGTCCGCAACGCGCTGCGGTGGTTCGCCGCGCTCGCCGCCTCGCCGCTGCCGCCGGCCGTGAGGCTCGGGGATCCCGTGACGCCGGCCGTGGCGCTGCCGCCCGCCCTGCGCGCGGTGCTCGTCGAGGGGCCCGGAGAGGAGGACCGGGCCGTGGTCCCGGTGCGGGACGGCACCTTCGCCTTCGTGCCCCCCGGCCGGGCCGAGGGGGAGATCCGCGTCCGCATCGGAGAGGCGACGCACGCGACCCGCCGGAACGCGCTCCTCCCGGGGGAGACCTCCGCGACGGCCCGCTCCGTCGGGGGACCGGAGATCCCCGACCGGAGCGGGGAGCGCGACACGGAACGGCGGTTCTGGCCCCACCTCGCCGCCGCCGCCCTCCTCCTCCTCCTCCTCGAGTGGTTCGTCGGCGGGCGGGAGTGAGGGCGGGAAAATCGTCGCCGACGCCCCCTTTCGCTATACTCACGGGCCATCCCCCCGCCGAGGGGCATCTTTTTTTTTTTGAGCACCGCGCGTGCTCGGAAAGAGGTCGCCCCATGCTCGACCGGATCGTGGGCGAGGGCATCACCTTCGACGACGTCCTCCTTCTGCCCGCCTACTCCGAGGTCCTGCCCAGCCAGGTGGACACGGCTACGAAGTTCTCGCGCCGCGTCGGGCTGAAGATCCCCGTGGTCTCCGCCGCCATGGACACCGTGACCGAGGCCGGTCTGGCCATCTCCCTGGCCCAGCAGGGCGGGCTCGGCATCATCCACAAGAACATGCCCATCGAGGAGCAGGCGCGGCACGTGTACCGCGTGAAGCGCACGTTCTCCGGGATCATCTTCGACCCCATCACCATGCCGCCGGACGCCACGATCGACGAGGTCCGGGAGGTGATGGAGCGGCACCACATCTCCGGGGTGCCCATCGTGGAAGGGGAGAGGCTGGCGGGCATCCTGACGAACCGGGACCTCCGGTTCCAGCGCGACGGCTCGCGGCAGGCCCGCGAGGTCATGACGAAGGAGAACCTCGTCACCGCCACGCTCGACGTGACCCTCGAGGAGGCGAAGGACATCCTCCAGCGGCACAAGGTCGAGAAGCTGCTGCTCGTCGACCGGGAGATGCGCCTGCGCGGCCTCATCACGATCAAGGACGTCACGAAGACCATCCAGTACCCGCAGGCCAACCAGGACGAGAAGGGGCGCCTGAGGGTCGGGGCGGCGGTCGGCGTCAACGACCGGGAGCGCGTGAAGGCCCTCCTCGACGAGGGGGCGGACGTGCTCGTCGTGGACACCGCCCACGGCCACAGCCGCAACGTCGTCGCCCAGGTGAAGTGGATCAAGGAGCACTACCAGGTGGACGTGGTGGCGGGGAACGTCGCCACGGCCGAGGGCGCGAAGGCCCTGGTGGACGCCGGCGCGGACGGCGTGAAGGTCGGCATCGGCCCCGGCTCCATCTGCACGACGCGCGTCATCTCCGGCGTCGGCGTGCCGCAGCTGACGGCCATCGCCGAGACGGCGAAGGTGGCCGAGGCGGCGGGCGTGCCGGTCATCGGGGACGGCGGCATCCGCTACTCGGGGGACATCACCAAGGCGCTGGGCGCGGGGGCCCACTGCGTCATGCTCGGTTCCCTGTTCGCCGGGCTCGAGGAGAGCCCGGGCGAGACCATCATCTACAAGGGGCGCACGTACAAGGCCTACCGCGGCATGGGCAGCCTCGGCGCCATGGTGAAGGGCTCCGCGGACCGCTACGGACAGGCGGAGACGCGGGAACGCGAGAAGCTCGTCCCGGAGGGCGTGGAGGGCCGGGTCCCGTACCGCGGCCGCCTGGCCGAGTTCGTGTACCAGCTGGTGGGCGGCATCCGTGCGGGCATGGGCTACGTCGGCGCGCGGAACATCGCGGAACTGCGGACCAAGGCCCGCTTCCTCCGCGTCACGCACGCCTCGGTGCGCGAGAGCCACCCCCACGACATCCTCATCTCGAAGGAAGCCCCGAACTACCAGGGCGAACTCGCCGTCGAGGGGATCTGACGTGTCCTACGAAACCGTCCTCGTCCTCGACTTCGGCAGCCAGTACACGCAGCTCATCGCCCGCCGGGTCCGCGAACAGCGCGTGTTCTGCCGGATCGTGCCCGCGACCATGACGGCCGCCGAAGTCCGCGCCGCGGGCGCGAAGGCCCTCATCCTGTCGGGCGGACCGGCTTCCGTGTATCAGGGCGGCGCGCCGCGGTGCGACCCGGCGCTGTTCCGGATGGGCCTCCCCGTGCTCGGCATCTGCTACGGGATGCAGCTCGGCTGCGAGGTCCTCGGCGGGAGAGTCAGCCCGGCCACGCGGCGGGAGTATGGTCGTGCGGCGCTCGAGATCGCCGACGGCTCCGACCTGTTCGCGGGGCTGCCGGGACAGGCCACCGTGTGGATGAGCCACGGGGACCACGTCGAGGAGATCGGGGAGGACTTCGTCTCCCTGGCCCACACGGACAACGCCCCCTTCGCCGCGGTCCGGCACCGCACGCTGCCGTTCTTCGGCATCCAGTTCCACCCCGAGGTCCACCACACGCCGGACGGCGGGCGCATCCTGGGGAACTTCCTGTTCGGCATCGCCGGGCTCGCGGGCGACTGGGTGATGTCCTCCTTCATCGAGCAGTCGACGGCGGAGATCCGGGCGAAGGTGGGGGACGGGCACGTCGTCTGCGGGCTGTCGGGCGGCGTCGATTCGGCCGTGGTGGCCGTCCTCGTGCACCGCGCGATCGGCGATGCGCTGACGTGCATATTCGTGGACAACGGCGTCCTGCGCCAGAACGAGGCGGAGGCCGTCGTCGAGACGTTCCGCCGCCACTTCCACATCCGCCTGCGGCACGTGGACGCCGCGGAGGAGTTCCTCGCCGCGCTCCGCGGGGTGACCGACCCGGAGGCCAAGCGCAAGAGGATCGGGCACCTGTTCATCGACGTCTTCCGCCGCGAGGCGAAGGACATCCCCGGCGCGGGGTTCCTCGCGCAGGGGACCCTGTACCCCGACGTCATCGAGTCCATCTCCCCGATCGGCGGGCCCTCCGCCACGATCAAGTCCCACCACAACGTCGGCGGCCTGCCGGCGGAGCTCGGTTTCTCCCTCGTGGAGCCGCTGCGGGACCTGTTCAAGGACGAGGTGCGGGAGATCGGCCGCGAACTCGGCATCCCCGAGGAGTTCCTGTGGCGGCACCCGTTCCCGGGCCCCGGCCTCGCCATCCGCTGCATCGGCGAGGTGACGAAGGAGCGCCTCGCGGTGCTGCGGAAGGCCGACGCCATCGTGCGGGAGGAGATCCGCGCCGCCGGGCTCGACCGGCGGCTGTGGCAGGCCTTCGCCGTCCTGCTGCCCGTCTCGACCGTGGGGGTGATGGGGGACGACCGGACCTACGAGTCCGTCGTCGCCATCCGCGCCGTCGAGTCGCTCGACGCGATGACCGCGGACTGGGCCGTGCTGCCCGCCGACCTCCTCGGCCGCATGAGCAATCGGATCATCAACGAGGTCCGGGGCGTGAACCGGGTCGTGTACGACATCTCCAGCAAGCCGCCGGCCACGATCGAGTGGGAGTGACCCGCGCGTGAGCCGACTGACCGCGTGCCCCCGCTGCCGGGCCCTCTTCTCCGCCGGGGAGGGCCGCTGCCCCGAGTGCGGCCAGAGCCTGGCCCCCCGCCTCGCCCGCGAGCGGGGGGGCATCTTCGACCGCCTTGCCGCGCGCGGCGCCGGCGCCGTGAGGATGCTCCTCCTGGCCGAGGTGGCGGCCTACGCGATCAGCCTGTCGATGTCCGGCAGCCTCCTTGCGGGGATGGAGGGCGGCGTCGCGCGGTTCGGCGAGGTCTCCGTCCCCGTCATCTGGCGCCTCGGCGGCCTGACCTGGGACGGCGTGGTCACGGACGGCGAGCCCTGGCGCCTCGTCTGCCCGGTGTTCCTCCACTTCAACCTCCTGCACATCCTGTTCAACGGCCTCTGCATCGCCTCGGCGGGCCGCGTGGCGGAGATGGCCTTCGGTCCCGCGAAGTTCCTCGCGCTGTTCCTCGCCACCGGGATCGCCGGCTCCGTCGCCAGCCTCGCGTGGCACGGGGCGGGGCCGTGGATCGGTGCCGGCGCGTCCGGGGCCGGGTTCGGGATCCTCGGGCTGTCGGCGGCGTTCGCCGTCCGGACGCGGAACGCGGAACTCAAGCACTACATGCTGCGCTGGGCGGTGTACGGGCTCGTCCTCGGGTTCGCGGTGCAGGCGGACAACGCGGCGCACCTGGGCGGCCTCGTCGCCGGCTTCACCGCCGGGGCCCTTCTGCGGCCCGCCGCCCGCACCCGGCTCTCGCCGCGGGCGGTCCTGGCGTGGGACGTGCTCGGCGCCGCGGCGGTCCTCGTCGTCCTCGGGTCCTTCGCCGCGGCGGGACTGTCCGGCCGCGCCTGACCCGACCTGCCGGACGCCCCGCCGGTCCGGGCCGGACCTCGCGGCCGATCGCGGTCTCCGTGAGCCTCCGCGGCCCTGCCGGGAGCGGCCTCCCGCGGGGGCCGCGATCGGCAGTCGCTCGTCGTCATCGACCGGCCGCGCCGGGTCGACTTCTCCTCGCGCCGTGCGCTGCACCGCGACCTCCCCGCCGGAACTCGCTGCCTGGGCGCGCGTGCCGGGGCGCCTGACGGGCCCTGTGCCTCGCCCTGACGGCCGGGCGCGCGCGTGGCGGTGAGGAGGTCGGGCCGGGAATCGGCGCGGCCCGCCGGTTGGCGGGCCGCGAGCCTTCCTTCCAGACACTGTCCCGGCGCTTCCCGGGCGCCGGTTTCGCCCACTCGCTGCTTCGAACTCGCGCACCGGTCCGGACCGGACGCGAAGGCGAGAGTATAGGAGGGGGACGGACCCGGCGTCAACGGCTTCTTCTGGTATGCTCGGTCCGGACAGCGGGGGACGCTCGCATGAGAGACTTCATCGTGTCGGTGGCCGTGGTCGCCGCTCTCGCTTCGGCGGCGGCGGGTCAGGCGCTCGACCTCGAGGCCGTGAAAGCCCTGCGCGACACGGGCCGGATGCACTTCGACGCGTCGGCGAACGTGGACCTGAGCCCCGGGGAGCGCAACGAGCACCGCAAGAAGGCCTTCACCGCCCTCTCCGAGGCGTTCCGCATCCTCGACGCCTGGTGCGAGGCGCACCCGGAGGACGCCGAGCGTCTCGACGACCTGATGGTCGAGATCCACCAGATGCGCTACTGGCTCCGCAAGGAGAGCCCCATGGGCCTCCTCGAGGAGGACGAGAGCAACGTCCGCAAGGGCACCCCGCCGGACTGGCCGCCGGCCCCGCCGCCGGAAGCCCCTGCGCCGGGCGTGCCCGCCGCGCCGCCGAAGGCCCCAGCGCAGGCGGTGGCGGACCACCTGAAGCACGCCGAGGAGTACGGGAAGTCGCACCCGTACGACCGGCCGGGTCTCCGGGACCTCTACCTCGACATCCTCGGCCACGCGGCGCCGGGCAGCCCGGAGTACGAGGCGGCCCTGCGGCGCGTCTCGGAACTCAACGCCGGCCTCAAGAAGGCCTACCGCCTGCTGCGCGACGAGGACCCGGACACCCTCGACCTCAGCGGAGCGGAGGAGCGGAGCCTCGTGAAGAGCCTGGCGGAGGACCTGAAGTCCCGGGAGCCGGATGCGCGCGTCCGGGCCGCGCAGTACCTCGGGCTCCTGTCGAGCGGCGAGGCGGCGCGCCCCCTCGTGGCCGCGCTCCGCCGCGAGAAGGTCGATGCGGTCCGGGAGGGGATCCTCTCCGCGCTCGACGCGATCGGCGGCTACCGGGTGGTGACGGAACTCGCGACCCTCTCGTCCGGCGACGACTCCGCGTTGAAACTGAAGGCGCTGGAGGTCCTCGACGTCATCGCGAACCGGTCCTCGGCGGAGGCCCGCCACGCGAGCCGGTCGATCGGCGCCTTCGTGTCCGGCAAGGACGACGCCGTGGCCGACAAGGCCCTCGCGGCGCTCGGCGCCATGGGGGCCAACGGTCTGTTCGGACTCGGCGAAGCCGTGATGGTGAAGAACCTCTCGCGCCGCCTGCGGGTCGTCGAGGCCCTCGGCGCCTGCGGGGACGGCCGCGCGGCGGGGTACCTCGGCCCCTTCCTCGTGTTCGGCGCGAAGGGGGACCTGCGGACCCTGCAGCAGGCCGCCGTGGCGGCGATCACGAGCCTCGGCCGGCCCGCCGTCCCGCACCTCGCGCGGTTCATGGGCAACCCGAGCCTCAGGCAGTGGACGGCCTACGTCCTGCGCCAGGTCACCGGGGAGTCCTTCGAGAGCGAGGAGGCGGTCCGCGCCTGGTGGTCCCGCCAGGGCACGAAGTAGCCCCTGGGGCGCACGGCTCCGGCCAGGCGCCTTCTCCCGGGTGGGCCTCGTGGTGTCGGTGAGCGTGGTCCGGCGGCCCATCTCCCCCTCGTCCCGCCCGCTGAATTCACGACTCTTCGGATCGTGAATTCAGCGGGCGCACCGGAACCCGATCGCCAGGCCCGGGTCGGTCTCGGTCTCCGCCACGGGGTGTTCGGCGAACGTCCGCGCGTTGCAGGGGTGGGAGCCGTGGCCCCCGCCGCGCACGATGCGGGTCCCCGGATACGGCCCGGCGGTGGCCGTCCACTCGTGGGCGTTCCCCGCCATGTTCAGAAATCCGCAGGGGGATGCGCCCTCCGGGCCCCAGGCGACGTCGCGCAGACCGTCGGCCGGTCCGCGGAGGTTCGCGACCCGGGCGGCGAACACTTCGCCCCACGGCCAGGTCCGTCCGTCGGTGCCGCGCGCCGCCTTCTCCCACTCGAGGGACGTCGGCAGGCGCTTGCCGTCCCACTCCGCGAATGACGAGGCGTCGTCGAAGGAGACGCCGACCACGGGGCGCATCTCCTGGCCGGCCGGGGGCGCCGCGGAGCCACTCCGGGGCGATCTCGCCGAGGGCGAGGAGCGCCCCGAGCGTGTCGCCGTCGCGTCGCCGGAGGGCGGCCTCCTCGAGGCGCGGCGCCGCGGCCTCCCGGGCCAGCCGGGCGCAGGTCGCCTCGCACTCGGAGCGCCTCGCCGCGGCCCGCGAGGGCCAGGGCGGCGGATACCGCTCCCCGATGGCCCGGAAGGCCTCCGCGATCTCGTCGGTCCGCGCGGGACTCGCGGCGGCGAGCCCCTCCGCCGCGGCGAAGGCGTGCTCCGCCTCGAGCATGAGGGCCGGGGGGCCGGCCGCCGCGGAGGGCATCGGCGGCGTGCCGACCGCGGGAAGAGCGGAGGCGAACAGCGTCGCGAGGACCGCGGCCACGAGTCCCGCCCCGGCGAGGGCGAATGGCGGTCCACGGGGCGGCCGCTTCCGCGCCTCGGCCCGCACCACCTCCTCCATGCGGGCGAGGGCGATCCGCGCGCACTCCCGGGCGGGGCGCCTCTTCCGCGTGGACCGGCCGAGCGGGGCCGTCCGGTGGGTGTTCGTCGCGGGAGAGGGCCGTCTCCCGGAGCCGGTCGGCGACGAGGAACGACGCCGCGATCGGCCGTGAGACCCGGCCAGAACCGCGCGAGGCGGTGAGAAGGACGGGCTAACCCTGCTCCACGGCGACCACTCCCGCCCGGCGGTCCCAGGAGTTGATCCGGTCCACGAGGGATCGCAGGAGCCCGAAGGAGCGCCGGTCGAAGCGCAGCACGAGGCGGGGCAGGTGGGCGATCTCCGGCTCGTTCGCCTCCTCCGGCAGGGGAGGGCGCTGCTCGATCTGGCCGGAGACGAGGATGTGCCGGAACTCCTTCGTCAGACGGGCCACGGTGGTCTCCGGGAGGGGGCGCTGCAGACGCAGCACCAGGAAGTCCCGGACGTAGCGCATGGAGTGATACACGGAGTAGAACGCCTTGATCTCGCGGACCGCCCGCTCGAGGTCGTCGGTGACGGTGTAGAGGAACCGGTCCTCCGGGGCGACCATCCGCCGCCGCACGAGCTGCCGCTCCACGTACCCGTCCCACTCGTTCCAGTAGGCGTCCCCCGGGGGGTTCACGTAGACGAGCGGCATCAGGACGCCCTTGCCCGTCTGCATGAGCGTGAGCGCCTCGAAGCCCTCGTCGTGGGTGCCGAAGCCGCCGGGGAACAGGACGATGCCGTGGCTCTCCTTGACGAAACAGAGTTTGCGCGTGAAGAAGTACTTGAAGTTGATCAGTTTCGGGTCGTCGTGGATCACCGGGTTGGCGGTCTGCTCGAAGGGGAGGCGGATGTTGACCCCGAACGACATCTCCCGGCCGGCCCCCTCGTGGCCCGCCTGCATGATGCCCGGGCCGGCCCCGGTGATGACCATGAAGCCTTCCTGCGCGATCCGCCGCGCGAAGGAGGCGGCCTGCCGATACGTGGGGTCCGAGGGCTCGAGCCGGGCGGACCCGAAGATCGTGACCTTGCGGATGTGGCGGTAGGGGGCGAACACCTTGAAGGCGTAGCGGAGCTCCTTCAGGGCCGCGCTGACGATCTTCAGGTCGCCTCGGCCGGCGTTGTCCTCCACGAGGCGCATGGCGGAGGAGACGATCTCGCGGACGACGTCCGCGTGGGGGGTTCCACCGGCGAGTTCGATGAGGCGGATGATGAGGTCGGCCTGGGGATCCTCGGCCGCGGCGTGGTGGGAAGGCATCTCCCGATTGTAGCGTGGGGGCGCCGGCCGGCCGCTACTGTCGCAGGCCGTGCGTGTCCCAGAACCGCGACAGCATCGTGACGAGGGCCGCCGGCCGACCGAAGAAGTTCCCCTGCCCGAGCTCGCAGCCCAGCGCGCGCAGCGTCTCCGCCTCCCCGGCGGTCTCGATTCCTTCGCCGACCGTGGGCATGTCGAGACCGCGCCCGAGGCGGATGATGGTGCTGGCGATCGTCGGGTCCCCGTCGATCCCGTCGATCCCCGCGATGAACCGCCGCGGGATCTTCAGCGTGTCGAAGCGGAAGCGGTGCAGGTAGTCCAGGGACGAGTACCCCGTGCCGAAGTCGTCGATGCCGATCTGGACCCCGATCCGGCGCAGCGCCTCGAGCGCTTCCTCGACCACCTCCGTCCGCTCGACGAAGGCGCCTTCCCGGAACTCGAGGCAGACGAGGGAGGGGGACACCCCCGCGGCGGTGAGCGTGCCGAGGAGGTCGTCCGGGAACGCGGGGTCCGCGAGCTGGCGGGCGGAGATGTTGAGGAAGAGGATGCACTGGCGGATCGCCGGCCAGCGCTGCCGCGCCCGTGCGAGGTCTTCCACCGCCCGGCGCAGGATGTGGCGGCCGAGGGCGACGATGAGCCCGCTGCTCTCGGCGAGCGGGATGAACCGGGAGGGCGGCACGAGGCCGAACTCCGCGTCGCTCCAGCGCGCCAGGGCCTCGAACCCCACGAGTTCGCCGTCGGACAGCCGGACGACCGGCTGGTAGTCGAGGTAGATGTCCCCCCCGTCCACGGCGGCCTTGAGCCGGCTCTGCAGCCGGAGGCTCTCCAGGGCCGCCTTGTGCATGGACGGTTCGTAGACGCGATAGGTTGCGCGGCCGGCGCGTTTGGCCTCGTACATCGCCGAGTCGGCCTTCTGCAGCAGGCCCTCGCTCGTGTCCCCGGGCACGGCGATGGCGATCCCGATGCTGCCGGTGACCACGATCTCGTGCCCCTCGACGACGAACGGCTTGTGGAAGATCTCGCTGAGCCGGGCCCCGAGCACCGGCGCCGCGCCGGCCTCGGGGAAGTCCTCGGCCAGCACCGCGAACTCGTCGCCGCCGAGGCGGCCCGCGGTGTCGGTCTCGCGGATCTGGCTCTGCAGGCGACCGGCGATCTGCTCGAGGAGCGAATCTCCGGCGCGGTGCCCGAGCCCGTCGTTGACGGTGCTGAAGTCGTCGAGGTCCACGTAGCAGACGGCGACGATGCTCCCCTTGCGGGTGCTGCGCCGAAGGGCGAGGCGGACCCGATCGTTGAACAGCAGGCGGTTGCACAGGCCGGTCAGGGGGTCGTGGAACGCCTGGTGCGCGAGCTGCTCCTCGAGAAGGGCGCGCTCGGTGACGTCGCGCAGGTTGACCACGACCCCGCCCACCGCCCGGTCGGCGAGGAGGTTCGTCAGGGCGATCTCCAGACGGACCTCGGCCCCGCTCCCCGGCAGTCGCGCGGCGTCTTCCCCCCGGACCGGCTCCTGCGGCGTCGCCAGGGCCCTCCTCAGGAGGTTGCGCGGCCACTCCGGGCTGCGCGAGCCCAGCAACTCGACGAACGTCCGGCCGACGATCTCCTCCGGCGGCGTGGAGAGCATCGAGCGGGACGAGGGACTGGCCCAGCAGACCACGCCTTCCCTGTCGAGGATCCAGATCGTGTCGGTGGAGTAGCGGACGAGGGCGGAGAGGCGGGCCTCGCCGAGCAGGCCCGCCCGGTCCCGCCACAGGAGGTCGTTCTCGCGGACGGCGAGGACCTGGCGCGCCATCACGACCACCGTGATGCCGAGCGAGCCGAGGGCCAGGTCCCAGCACGGCCGGGGGGGCATCTCCGCGCACTCGAGCACGAGCGTCCCCCAGGCGATGACGGCGGCGATGTAGGGGAGCGGGTGCAGGCGGGAGGGTTCGAGGCTCTCCCCCACGACGGGCGCCTCGCCGGCGGCCACCGCGGGCCGGTGCGACTCCACGCCGGCGAGCATCGCCAGGGCGGAAACCGCGGCGAGCGCGGCCGGCCAGGCCTGCGCGGGCCCCGCGACGTCGTGTCCGAGGGCGACCCACAGCCCGTCGGCGGACAACGCGACGAGGAGTCCGATGCCGAAGCCCGCGAGGGTCCGGCCCTCGAGGCCCGGCGAGGGGCGGAGGCGCAGTGCAGCCACGCCGACGAGGGCGACGAGATCTCCGGCGGGATACCCGGCGATCAGCAGGTGCGCCCCGCCCGCCGCGAGTCCGGGCCGGACGACGAAGTGAGCCAGCAGGATCGCCGCGCTGGCGACCACGGTCAGGGAGTCGAGGACGAACCGCAGGCGGGCCGTCGCGTGCTGCACGGGACTCCCGAAGGTCCACAGGCCGACGAGGAACGCGAGGCCGGCGGCGAAGTGGGAGAGCGCGCCGAGGGACACGGTCTGCGCCTCCCGGAGCACCCCGTCCGGAAGCAGGCGGACCACGTCCGCGGAGAGGAGGAGGAGAAAGGCGACGGAGAGCCACCGCCAGGCGCGCCGGCGAGGCGAGCCCGCTGGCTCGCCGAGCGACGCGCGCAGGGCCAGCGCGACCAGCGCCGCGCGGAGGGGCAGGACGCCGGCCGTCGCCGGCGGTGTCGCCGCGCCCGCGCCGGCGGCCAGACGGTAGAGAGCCTCGATGGCGATCGCGCCGAGGGCGGCGGCGAAGGTCAACGGGAAGGTGCGTGCGATGCGGATGGGCGTTCGTCGGGGACCGCCGTCGGGCGGCCCGCTCGCCGCGGGGATCAGGTTCATGGCCTCGCCGGGAGGAGGGTACGCCGGTCCCCGGGGGGGCCGTCTCGGGGGCATCCGTCGCCGCTCTCCACCGGCCCCGGCATCGGCCGCCGGACGGCGGGACTTTAGGAGATTCCGTCCGGAGGGGTATCAGCGCCGGACGGCCCAGCGCGGGCCGCCGGGCGGTCCGGCCGCAAGGCCGAGCCCGGCGAGCAGCAGGTCGCGGAGGAAGGGGTAGGCGTTGCCGCTCGTGACGAGAAAGGGCTCGCCCGTCGCGAGGCTCACGGTCACGCCCTCGGGCGCCGTGTCGAGATCCACGAGGAACTCGAAGTCGAGGCTCGGAAGCGGGTCCTGGGCGTCCTCGCGGACGAGCATGAACGTGGAGGCCGACAGGCGGACCACGAAGCCCCCGAGCGCGCGGCACCAGGTCCAGGCCTCGACGCTGAGGTCGCGGATCCACGGTTCGAAAGGCATCGGCAGCGAGGGGATCTTCGTCACCGCGCCCAGCGCGCGGAAAGCGCCGAAACGGCGTCCGGGATCGTAGAGGACGGCGCGGCGGCCCGGCTCCGCGGGGATGTCCCGGTAGCGTTCGACGTCGCCCAGGACGAGGTCCCCGTCCTTCGCGGAGGGGAACATGATCCCGTCCGGGAACCCGCCGTCGTCCACGGCCTCGACCTCGACGGCGAACCGCTCCTCGTCCGACTGGACCCGGTAGGCGACCTCGTAGGCGACCTCCTGCCCGGGGAGCAGGAGGCCGGAGTGGCGGACCATACGGCGGGGAGCGCCGTCCCCGGAGAGGACGAACACGCCGGGGGAGAGGTCTCCGCGGGGCAGGAGCGCGAACTCCCCGATCTCCAGCGGCGAGGCCAGCGTCCAGCGCCGGCCGGTGAGGGCCTCCACCTTCTGCACGAAGAGGGGGGCGGTGCCCGGGTTGCGCAGGGTGAAGCGGAACGGGACGACGGCACCGTACTCGGACACCGGAGCGAGCGCCTCGGCCCGGATCTCGATGCGGGGCGGCGCCGGCGGGACGGGACTCTCCCGGCAGGCGGCGGCGAGGAGGGCGCCCGCGATCAGGACACGAACCGGCGCGCGAACTCCACGGTGAGGTCCACCGCCACCGCGAGGCTCTCCTCGTCGAGATCGAAGCGCGGGTGGTGATGGGGGTGGACGATCCCCTTCTTCTCGTTCCGCAGGCCGACGAAGGCGAAGCATCCCGGCACCCTTTCGAGGAAGAGGCTCATGTCCTCGCCGCCCATGGAGGGCGCGGCGGCCACCACGTTCCGGCGCCCGACCACGGCCGCCGCCGCCTCCCGGGCCATGGCCGCGACCCCTGGGTCGTTGACCGTGGCGGGCAGGAAGCGGACGTAGTCGATCTCCGCGCGGGCTCCGAGCGAGCGGGACACGCCCTGGACGATCTCCGCGAACCGGCGCCGGATCCGGCGCCGCGTCTCCTTCAGGAACGTGCGGCAGGTTCCCCGGAGGACCGCCGCCGGGGGGATGACGTTCGCCGCCGTCCCGCTCTCGATGGACCCCACGGTGACGACCGCCGCGTCGAGCGGGTCGGTCTCCCTCGACACCACGGTCTGGAGGGCCGTCACGACGTGCGCCGCCACGAGGACCGGATCGACGGAGAGATGCGGGTAGGCGGCGTGCCCGCCTCGGCCGCGGATGGTCACCGTGAAGTTGTCCACCGCCGCCATGCAGGGCCCGTCGAGGACGGCGACCTGGCCGACGGGCACCTCCCGCCACAGGTGGAGCGCGAAGGCGGCGTCCGGCGCGGGGTCGTCGAGCGCGCCGTCGGCCATGGCCTTCTCGGCGCCGCGGAAGCCCTCCTCCCCGGGCTGGAAGCACAGCAGGAGAGTGCCCCGGGGAAGACCCGTCTCCCGGAAGTGGCGCGCCACCGTCAGGAGCGACGCCATGTGCCCGTCGTGGCCGCAGGCGTGCATGCGGCCGGGGAACTTCGACGCGTGCGGGAACTCGTTCTCCTCGACGATCGGCAGCGCGTCCATGTCCGCGCGCAGCAGCAGGGTCGGGCCGGGAGCCCCGGACTCGATCCGGCCGAGGACGCCGGTGCCGCCCAGCGCCCGGCAGGGGATGCGCAGGGCGCGGAGTTCGCGCATCACCGCCCGCTGCGTCCGCTTCTCGCGAAGACCGAGCTCGGGGTGCCGGTGGAAGTCGCGACGGAGCGCCACGGCGTTCGCGTGGAGCTTCCGGCCGGGCGTGGTCGGTCGATCGGGCATCGGATCCTCCCGCGCGCATTCTAACCCGGGGCGGGAACGTTGACTCCCGCCCGTCCGGACGCCTATCCTCCGGTTCTCGACCGTCCCGCCATGCTCACCTTCCTCGGTTACGTCCGTCGGAACCTCGGCCGCCAGAAGACGCGGACCGCCCTCGCCGCGCTCGGCGTGATGCTCGGCGTCTGGCTGGTCGTGCTCTTCGCGTCCATCGCCGAGGGCGCGCTCCGCACCGCGGAGTCCATGCTGACCCAGTTCGGCGAGGACTTCCACGTGTACCGGGCGGGAGTGGCCGACCAGTTCCTGTCCACGCTCCCGGAGGGCGCCACGCGGGACCGGCTGCGGAGCGTGCCCGGCGTGTCCCGCACGGCCTCCCTCCTCGGATGGGTCGGGCGGGCGAAGCGGACCCCGTTCCTCTACATCATGGGGCTGCGGACGGACGAGTTCGCGCTCGAGAGCCTCCTGCCGGGGCCCGTCCCCGACCTCTCCCCGCGGGACGGCCGGGAAGGCGTGCTCGCGGGCGAGAGCCTGCTCTCGCGGGAAGGCGTCGAGATCGGCGGGACGATCGAGGTGGGGGAGGTCACCTTCCGTGTCGCCGGCTCCTTCCGCACCGGCCAGCCCCTGTTCGACAACGCGCTCGTCATGGACCTGCAGGCGCTGAGGAACCGCTTCCTCGGCGGCGCGGACATCGCCAATTTCCTCGCCGTGCAGGTGGACGAGGACGCCGATCCCGAGGAGGTGGCGGCGCGCGTGGAGGCGGGGGACGGCGGCGTCTGCGTCGTCCGCACCATCGCCGAGCTCGGCAAGGTCGATCAGGGCTTCGCGCGGATGAAGACCTGGAGCATCGTGATCACGGGCGTGGCGACCGGGCTCGGCTGGCTCTTCGTCATGCTGGCCATGGTCATGGCGGTGTACGAGCGCACGCGCGAGATCGGCGTGCTGCGCGCGGTGGGCTGGACGACGGGCCGGATCGTCCTCATGGTCCTCGCGGAGGCCCTGCTTCTGGCCGCGGCGGGGGCGGCGATCGGCATTCCGACGGGCTTCGCGGGCGTCAAGGCCATCGCCGTCCTCACGGACCTCGGGAACTACCTCCGGCCGCAGTGGGGGGCGGCCCTCCTCGCGAAGTCCGCGCTCGTCGCCCTGCTCGCCGCGGGCATCGGCAGCATCTACCCGGCGTGGAGGGCCTCCCGCCTGCGGCCGGTGGAGGCCATCCGCCATGAGTGACCTCGGGCTCGCCGTCGTCGCCCGCGGCCTCGTGAAGACCTTCGAGGAGGGACGTGTGGCCGCCCTGCGCGGCGTCTCCCTCGACGTGGCGTCCGGCGAGTTCGTGGCCGTCATGGGACCGTCGGGGTGCGGCAAGTCCACGCTCCTGAACATCCTCGGGGGGCTCGACGTGCCGGACGAGGGGTCGGTGCTCGTCGGCGGCGAGGATCTGTCGGTGACCGACCTGACCGCCTACCGGTCGGCGCGCGTGGGCTTCGTGTTCCAGCTGCACAACCTCATCCCGGTGCTGACCGCGCGGGAGAACGTCCAGGTGCCGATGCTCGGGGCGGGCGGGCCGGCCCGCGACAAGCGGCGGGCGCGCGCGGAGGACCTCCTCCGGGAGACCGGCCTCTCCACCCGCGCCCACGCACGGCCCCCGGAGCTCTCGGGCGGCGAGCGCCAGCGCGTGGCCGTGGCGCGGGCGCTGGCGAACGACCCGGGCCTCCTCCTGGCCGACGAGCCCACGGGCTCCCTGGACACGGAGAACGGGGAGAGGGTCCTCGACGTCCTCCGACGCATCAACGACCTGCGCGGCACGACGCTCGTTCTCGTGACCCACGACGAGCGCGTCGCGTCGCGGGCCGACCGGGTGGTGCGGATGCTCGACGGCCGGGTGCTCTGAGAGGCCGTGAAGGAGTCCCCCGCGAGCCACGCCGGGACGAGGCGCGAGCGGCGCAAGGAGCGAGGAGGAGGTGACCGGACGGAGTCGGTCACCGACGACGGGCAGCGAAGCGACACGAAGCGCATCGCGCCCGGCCCGGAGGGTTGCCGGCCTCGGTGGGGGACGCGGCCTCGCGATCTCTCCGGCTTCCGCTCGCACCGAGGCCGGTAACGGGGCCGCGCGGGTCTCCCTCACTGCCGCGGAGCGCGCGACGGCCGGTTCCCTGCGCCCCACGGGCTAATTCTCAGCGCCGCCCCTCCGTGGGATTACGATATCGAGCGGAGGAGGCGACCATGAGACCCACGCTGCTGGTCCTGCTGGCCGGGCTGACCCTTCTCGCCGCGGGTTGCGAGAGCGCTCCCGCGCGCGAGCCCGTCACCCAGGACGAGATCGTGGAGTTGAGCAAGGCCGGGCCGGGGGCTCAGGCGCTCACGGATGCCCTCGAGAGCCGGCCGCTCGCCTTCCCCCTCACGTGGACCGTCCTGAAGGACCTCGAGGGGCGTGGCGTCCCGCCGGAGACCCTCGACACCGTCATCGCGCTCGCGACGGAACGTCAGGCCCTCTCCATGGCGTCCCGCTACGGGTACTGGTGGTATCCCTACTACGGACCGTGGCCGTACTACTGGCACATGGGCGCCGGCTACCACTACTGGCGCTGACGGTGGCCCGGCGCGCCGCGGGAGCCCTCGCTTGACCGCCCGGGCCGGCGGGCCCCGGGAGACGTTCTTCGCCTCCTGCTCTCCGGGACTCGAGCCCTTCCTGTTGCGGGAAGCGAGGGCGCTGAAACTCGCGCGAGCGGAGGGCCAGCCCGGCGGCCTCGCGTTCACCGGCCCCCTGCCCGAGGCCTGGCGCGCCAACCTGTGGCTGCGGACCGCGAGCCGCGTCCATCTCCGTCTCGCGCGTTTCCCGGCGGCCACCCCGGAGGAGCTCTACGCGGGAGCGCGCGCCGTCGACCTCTCCCGGCTCCTGCGGCCCGACGGGCGGTTCGAGGTCAGCGCCCGCAGCCGCGATTCGCGGCTCGATCACGAGGTCTTCGTCGCCCAGAAGGTGAAGGACGCCGTCGCCGACCGGTTCCGCGAGGAGCACGGCCGCCGCCCCTCGGTGGACCTCGAGGACCCGGACCTGAGGCTCGTGGTCCACCTCTCCAGAGACCGCTGCACCCTCATGGCGGACACGTCCGGCGAATCGCTGCACAAGCGTGGCTGGCGCCGCTGGCAGGGGACGGCTCCGCTCAAGGAGACGGTGGCGGCGGGTATCCTGATGGCGAGCGGCTGGGACGGGCGCGCCCCGCTCCTCGACCCCTTCTGCGGCTCCGGCACCATCCTCGTCGAGGGCGCGATGCTCGCCGGCGGCCTCGCCCCGGGGCGTTGGCGCGAGGAGTTCGCTTTCCAGCGCTGGCCGGTCCACGACGCGGCGGCCTATGCCGCCGTGCGCGACGAGGCCCGCGCCGCCGGTTCGCTGCCGGGGAAACTGACGGTCCTGGGGACGGACGTCGACCCGCAGGCCGTGGCGGGGGCCCGGGCGAATGTCGAGGCGGCGGGGTTCGCCGACCGCGTGGCCATCTCGGTCGCGGACGCCGGCGACTTCGCGCCCCGGCGCGGGTGGAACGCCTGCGTCGTCACGAACCCGCCGTGGGGCGAACGGGTGGGGGAGAAGGAGCAGCTTCCGGCTCTCTACCGCCGGTTCGGGGAGGCGCTCCGCCGCCACGCCGGCGGGTACACGATCGCCGTGCTCGGCGCGGACCCGCACCTCCTCCACTGCCTGGCGCTTCCGGAGGTGGAATCCTTCCGGGTCAAGCACGGCGACATCGACTGCCGGCTGGCCGTCTACAGGGCCTCGAGGTAGTCGCCGATCGAGGGGAAGAACTCCCCGGGCTCGACCGTGCGCACGATGCCGTTCTTCGCCTGCCCCGTCTCGTCCACCGAGGACAGGTCCTCGATCCGTTCCGGGACGCGGTTGCCGAGGAGGTCCGCCACGACCTTCACGAACGGCCGGTCGATGTCCCCCGTGTTCGCGCCGGGCCGGCAGACGACGCCCATCTCGCCGGACGTCAGCTGCACGATCGATCCGACCGGGTAGATGCCGATGTAGTTCACGAAGACCTTGAGGATCGCCGGGTCGAACACCTGGCCGCGCGCCTCCATCATGATGCTGAGCGCCTCCTGCGGCGTGTAGCAGGCGCTGCGGTACACGCGCGGGGTCGTGAGGGCGTCGTAGCAGTCCGCGATGGCCACGATCTTCGAGAACAGGCTCAGGTCCCGGCGGTCGGTCAGGGGCGGGTATCCCCCGAGGTCGACGTTCAGGTGGTGCTCGAACGCCACCAGGATGTTCCGGATGACCCCGTCCGAGATCTTCCGGGACTGGAGCAGTATCTCCGCGCCGCGGACCGGGTGGGACTTCATCGTCTCCCACTCCTCCCGGTCGAGCACGGTGGACTTGTTGAGGATCTCCTTCGGGACGCGGGTCTTCCCGAGGTCGTGGAAGAGGCCCGACATGCCGAGGTCCGCCAGGGCGTGCCGGTCGAGCCCGAGGCGCTGCCCGAGCGCGATGGAGTAGATGGCGACGTTGGCCGAGTGGTTGAACGTGTACTCGTCGTAGTTCTTGATGGACGCCAGCGCGAGGAGGACGAAGTCCTCCTGGTTGATCGTGTCGACCATGTTCTGCACCACGCGCTTGGCCCGCCGGAAGTCGATGCGCGTGGGATCGGGGGCGGTGAGGACCTTCCTCGCCGCCTCGATCGACTTGAAGTACCCCCGCACGGAACGCTCCTTCACGTCGCGCGCCATCGCCTCGTTCGTCTTCTGGGGACGGTCGTGGCGCTCCTCCAGCGCCACGCCGCGGACGCCCGCCTCCCGCAGGTCGAGCATGAACCTCGCGAAAGTGGCGTTGCCCTCGTCGAGGTGCCGGTTCATCACCCGGCAGAACGCCGTGACCTCGGACGCCGTCAGTGTCTCGAGAAAGCAGACTTCGCCGATGTCGAGTCTGCCCATCGCCTCGGTCACCGAGCGGAACGTGTTGGCTCCGGCGACATCGAACCGCAGGCGCTGGTCGTTCAGGGAGAGGCTGTCGAACAGGTGGGACAGCCGGCACAGCCGCTCCGTCTCGAGGATCGACCGCGCGGCGGCGGCGACCTCCTCGGCCGCCTCGCGCATGAGGACGTTGTCCTCCTCGTAGAGGCGGGCGTTCTTCAGGGCGACGAAGATCTTCTGCACGAGGGCTCGGCCGAGGCGGGCCGTGCTCCGGGATTCGGTGCCGGGCGGGGGCTTCGGGGGGGCGGTCACGGCGCGTCCTTCTGCTCGCGGCGGAGCGCTTCGTCGATGCGGCGGAGTGAGACGCGGAGCGCCTCGAGAACGAGTCCGCGGGACGACTCCAGCCGTTCCGCGACGACCATCCTCGCCTCGGGGGTCGCGACGCAGCCCAGCGCGCTGGCCGCGCAGGCCCGCTGCTGGTCCCGTCGCCCGCGATTGAACCAGCCCGACTCGTCGAGGACGCGGGTCAGGTACGGCACGGCGGCGTTGCGCCCCACCCGGGCTACGGCCTTGTACATCTCCTGACGTTCGAGGAAGTCGCGGTTCTGGAACTCCCGGCTCTCGAGGATCGCGAGGATGCCGGGGAGGAGGGCGGTCTCGCCCGCCTCGGCCACCGCCCGCGTGGCCTGCAGACGGACCTGCCGGTCGGGGTCGGCGAGGCAGCGCACGATGCCGGAGCGGGCCTTGTCGCCGCCCAGACGAGCCAGCGAGCGCAGGACCTCCACCCGCACCGGGGACCGGTCGTGGCCGAGGAGCGGCAGGAGCCACTCCGCGAGCGCAGGTTCGGCCGTCGCCCCGATGGCGGCGACGATCCGGCGCACGACCTCCGGGTCCGGGGCGGACAGGCGGGCGATGAGCGGCTCCGGGTCCGCGCGCGCGATCCGCAGGACGATCTGCCGGGCGATCCACTCGTCGGCGATGCGATGCACGACGTCGATCAGCGCCGGGATGGCCGGCGGCCCGAGAAGGTCGAGGAACTCCATGACCTCCCGGGCGCCCCGCTGCCCGGGCTTCTCGAGGACCGCGGCCAGGGCATCGATCACGTCGCGGCCGCTGCACTGGGCCAGCTGATCGCGGATGAGCCCCTTCTGCTCCTCGTCCGCGGTGGAGGTCTCGAGCGCCTGCAGGCGCTTCAGGACCTCGAGCCCGTCCCCGATCTCGCCCGCGCGCACGAAGGACCGCAGGAGCAGGCCGAGGATCCCGATGACGTTCCGGAGCCCCTCGGGATCGACGTGCAGCGAGAGGAGCTCGAACAGCAGGGTCGTGAGGTCGTGCCGGAGGTTCTTGCACCGTTCCGCCTCGACCATGTCGTGGAGGGCCTTGACGTCCTGCTCCGACACCGGCAGGATCCTCTTCAGAACCTCCGGCGGCAGGACCCGCGGCGGCTTCTTCGGACGCGCCTCCCCGCCTTCCGCGTCCGCCGCGCCCTCCTGACTTTCCGCCTCCTCCCGCGGCTTCACCTCCCGGTCGAGGTGCGGCGGCTCCTCGGTGGTATCGAGGTCCAGCACGAAGTAGTGGAAGTGCTGGAACTCCTTCTCCCACAGCAACGTGACCATGTCGTCCTCGGAATCCTCCGCGGGCGGCGGATGCCCGAGGACCTCCAGGAGGGACAGGAGCTCTTCCCGCGTGACGCCGGGGGCGAAGGTGATGCGCCGGATGCCGTCCACGTAGAGCCGGAAGGGGATCGACCGGGACCGGACCGGCTCCTCGTGCATCGGCCGGCCCTTGTACATGAAACGGCACTCCTCGATGTCGAGGGCCAGTTCGCCATGCTCGGCGAGGAACCGTTCGAACACCGAGTGCAGTTCGTTCGTGGCCTCGACGAACAGGGAGTTGTTGGACGGGTAGAGCTGGATGATCCTCGCCGTCTTGCCGAAGCAGACGAAGACCCGCCGGACGGCCTCCAGCTCGCCGGGTTCGACCGGCGGCAGGGCCGCCTCGAGGGAGGGTGCGACGGATCCGGTATGGGCCGTCGCGACGGATCCCGCGTCACGACTGCCCCGCTCCCCGGGTTCGGCCATGGGTGCTCCCCGCATCCCGGCAAAGGACGCTCGGGAGAATCATCGACCCGTCGGGGCGACGGACTTGACCCGAACCGCGGGCGGCGGGGTCAGCGCCCCGACGGGTCCCCGGCGGAGGGGAACGCCATCTGGGCGGCGGAGGTGATGAACTGGCGGAAGGGCTCGGCGTTCCGCCGGTACTCCTCGGCCTTCTCCGGGGACAGGACCTGGGCGATGAGCTGGTCCTCTTCGCGGAAGGACTCCTCGATGGGGTCCTTGATGTCGGCGTAACCGATCTGCTCCCGCGGCTTGGCCTGGAAGATGGGGCGCAGGCGTTCCCGCCGGCGCGCGTCCACGTCCATCAGGACGCGCTCCACGGCGGCCTTCTCGGCCTCGTCGAGTCCGATCGCGGTCGCGATCTGGCCGACGATGCCACGCATCTGCCGCTCGCTCCGGGCCTGGGTCTCGGGCGTGGGGTTCAGGAGTTCGTCGACGTACCGGTCCCGCCCGCGCTTCACCTGCTGGCGCATCATCTCGCCCATCATCCTCCCCATGAGTTCACCCTCGGTGGGGGGCGTCGGGGAGCCGGGGAGGCCGCCGGCGGCGGCGGGCGCGCCCTCTTCGGGCTTCCCCGCCGGCGCGGCGGCGAGGGCCCGCTCGAGCGCGATGAGGCGGCTGTCGACCGCGAGCCGGTCGGCTTTCAGCGCGTTCTCCATCGACTGCAACGTGCGCTCGAGGCCGGCCAGGGACTCCTTCATCCCCGCGTCCGGCGGAGGCGTGCGGTCCGCGGCGCTCCCGGGGAGGAAGGCGACCACTCCGGCCACGATGGCCGCGGTGAGCACCAGGTTGATCACGATCGAGAGAAGAACGCCCTCGCGCGACATGCTCATGACCGGGGCTCCTCGTGCAGGAAGGTGAAGCAGCCGCTGCGGTACCCGGCGCCGACCGTGGGGATGGCGACCAGGTCGCCGCTCCGGAGCCGGGGAGCCAGGTCCTCCTGCACCCCGACGCACCGTTCGCCGTCGAGGACCCGCCGCATGTTCCCGCGCCGGACGGCGTAGTCCAGGGTGATGAGGTTCGAGGCGCCGGAGATGTTCCCGTACAGGTAGATGGTCTTGTAGACGTGCTCGTCGGGGACCTCGAGCTTGTCGCGGAGCCCGTCGATGATCCGGCCGTTCGCCTGGTGGGGGATGAGGCGCAGTCGGCCGAGGAGGTCGAGGAGAGCGGGGTCGCGGCGCTTCAGGTGCTCCATCGTGAACCCGAGGCTCCTGACCGTCGCGTCCGACATGATGTTCACGGCGTTCCGGAGGACGCGCGGGCCGCCCTCCATCCGGAGGTACTCGCGCTTCGTGTACTCCGCCGGTCGGCCGTTCGCCCCCGGCACCTTGATGATGTTGGCCGGCGCCGAGACGTTGATGTTCTCCATCATGATGCTGCCCGGGGCGTACTGGCTCGTGAGGACGCAGTTGGCGGCGACACCGCCCGGGCCGTCGTGATCCCGCCGCGAGAGCAGGGCCGCGCCGGCGCCGTCCCCGAAGAGGATGGCGGTGATGGGATCGGTGAAGTCGACCACCGTCGTCAGGTGCTCCGAGGCGACGACGAGCGCGTGGCGGGCGAACCCGGCCCGCAGGAAGGCGTGGGCCACTCCCAGGCTGTACACGGCGCCGGCGCAGGCGGCGGTCAGGTAGAACGTCGCCGCGCCCTTCATGCCCAGCTCGTCGGTCAGCCTCGTCTCCTCGCCGGGGTAGGTGTTCTTGGCCGTGAACGTGGCGAAGACGAAGAGGCCGATCTCCGCCGGATCGACCCCGGAGGATTCGATCGCCCGCCGGCAGGCGACCCGGGCCATGTCGCCGGCGGACGCCTCGAGCGGCATGAACCGGCGCTCCCGGATGTGGGTGACCCGGTCGACCCAGGCGGGGAAGGGATCGCCGCCCTCGGGCGTGTAGTTGCTCACCATGCCTTCGAGGGCCTCGTTGCTGACCGCCCGGTCGGACACGAACGACCCGGTGCCGGAGACGAAGATGCGGTGGTCGATCTCGAACACGGGGGACCTCACAGAGTGGAAGCACGTGAGTATAGAGGCCGGCAGGGCGGGGAGGGAGATTTCGTGGTCCTCCGGACGGCGCCCGTGTCACCCGCGTGCGCTACACTCTGGCCGTGGCGCGGACGCGGGTACTGCTCGTCGGGCGGGCCGGTTCGGGGAAGACCCGGGCGGTCCTCGAGCGATTCGCGCTCGGACTCGAACACGCGGGGGAGCAGGAACCCCTGCTCCTGCTCCCCACGGTCTCCCAGGCCAATCACCTGAAACGCCTCCTGCTGTCCCGGGCGGAGAGCGTGCGAGGCCTGCTCGACCGGGGGGTCCTGACGTTCACGAGCCTCGCCGAGCGCGTCCTCCGTCACCGGCCGATCGGCGAACTCCTGTCCGGCCTCCGGCAGGACCTCCTCCTGCGGGGCGCGCTGCGGGACGCCGCACCCCCGGCCTTCCGCGCGCTGGCGCGGTTCGCCGGCTTCCGCCGGGCCCTTCTCGCGTTCGTGAAGGAGTTGAAGCAGAACGGTCTGCCGCCCGCCGAACTCCTCGCGGAACTGGGAGAGTTCGCGCTGACGCGGTCCGGGCCCACGCGGCGCCGGCTGGAGGCGCTGCGGGACGTGCTCGCCGCCTACGAGCACCGCCGGGAGCGGGCCGGCGCGCTCGACCACGAGGACTACCTGCGGGAGGCCCGGGACCGCCTGCGCGAGGACCCCGAGGTCCTGCGGGGGGTGAGCCTCGGCGTGGACGGGTTCACGAACTTCACCCGCCTCGAGCGGGAGATCCTGCTCCTCCTGTCCGACCGCCGGCAGGAGTGCACGGTCACCCTCCCCGGCGAACCGAGGCCCGGTCAGGCGGCGCCGCAGTTCCGCGTCTCCGAGGAGACGCAGGCCTTCCTCGAAGCGCACGGTTTCGTGGTGCGGGCGCTGGTCGGGAACCGGCGGGCCGCCACGGAGTGCCTCCGGCGGCTGGAGGCCGGGCTCTTCGGCGACGGCGGGCCCGCCGCGGCCGCCGACGGCTCCGTGCGGATCCTCGAAGGGGCGGACCCGGAAGACGAGGCGGACCGCGTCGCCCGCACGGCGCGGCGGCTGGCCGTGGAGGAGGGGCGCCGGTGGCGGGAGATGCTCGTGGTGGCCCGCGACGCGCGCCAGGCGGGACCGCGCTTCCGCAAGGCGTTCGCCCGCCACGGCGTGCCGCTGCGCGTCTTCGCCGGGGAGGATGCGGCCGCGGAGCCCGTCATCCGCGACGCCCTGGCCCTCCTGTCGTTCGCGGCCGCCGCCCCCGGCCCCGCCGATCTCCTCGGACTCCTCCGGTCCGGGCGGCTCCGGGGGGCGGGACCCGGGGACGCCGACCTCCTCGAGGACAGGCTCCGCGAGTTCGGGCCGCCCGCGGATCCCGCCGCGTGGGCGGCGCTCATCCCGGCGCTGGCGCCGGCCGTGGCGACCGCGCTGGCCGGCGAGGCCGGCGCGCCGGCCGATCTCGCGCGCGCCGCCGAGGGGATCGTCGCGGGCGGGATCGAGCCCCGGTTCGCCCTGCGCGGGGCGACGCTCCCGGCACCGGGCTCGGTGGAGGCGGACCGGTGGCGGCGCGAGGCGCACGCGCTGCGCGTGCTCCGGGAGACGCTGGCCGAGACCGCGCGGGCGCTCGCCGAGGAGGGCGGGACCGTGACGCCGGCCCGGTTCCTCGCGGAACTCCGGGAGGGTCTCTCCCTGGCCGCCCTGCCGCCCGCGGACCGCCGGCTCATGGTCGTCAACCTCGTCGATGCCCGCGAGGCGCGGCAGTGGGAGGCCCCGATCGTGTTCGTCACGGGGCTTCTCGAGGGGGAGTTCCCCCAGCGGCCGCGGGAGGACGTCTTCCTGCCGGACGAGGACCGTGGCGAGGCCAACCGGGACGGGCGCCTGAACCTCCGCGAACGCCTCCTCCTCCGGGACGAGGAGCGCTATCTCTTCTACGTGGCCCTGACGCGGGCCTCCGCCCGGCTCCACCTCTCCTACCCCGTCACGGACGGGCGCGGCGAGCCGACGCTGCCGGCCCTGCCGCTGGAGGAGGTCGCCGCGCTGGTCGCGGGCCCGGGGCTGCGTTCGCCGCGCCGGCTCTCCGAGACCCTCCCGCGCGCGGACGAGATCACGGGGCCGGAGGACCTGCGGCGGATGGCCCTGCTCATGCTGTCCGATCCTCCGCGCGGCGGGGAGGGGGAGGGAAGGGCCGAGGGGGTCGCGGCGGCTCTCCACGAGCGGCTCTCCGGGGACGAGCGTTACGCGCGGGCGCTTCGGACGGTCCTCAGGTTCCGCCGGCCGCCCCCCGCCCTGCTCGCCGACCCCTCGCCTCTCGCGACGCCGCGGGTCCGGTCGGCGACTTCGCTCGAGGACTTCGCGCAGTGCCCCTTCCTCCACTTCGCGCGGCACGCGCTGCGCCTCCGGTCCCCCGCCGCGGGTGGGGAGGATCTCGACCGCCGCGCGCTGGGGGACATCGCGCACGAGGTGCTGGCGAGGGCGCTGTCCCCGGTAACCGCCGGCGGCGCCCCGCTCGACCCGCGGCCCCTGCTCGAGGAGGTCTTCGCCCGCCGCACGGCCGGGCTGCGGCTCGATCTCGCCGCGGCCCTCGCCCGCCGCGAGATGGAGGAGGTGCTCGTCCGCACGGTGGATGCGGAGGTGGCCCGCTGGCGGGAGGACGGGTACGTCCCCGCGCTTCTCGAGTGGGACTTCGAGGGCCTCGCGATCGCGCGGCCGGAGGGCGGCGCGGTGCGCCTCGCCGGGCGGATCGACCGGGTGGACGAGGGGCCGGCCGGCGCCGTCGTCCTGGACTACAAGTACTCGGCCCGGGGCTTCGATTCCGACCGGCAGCGGGCGCTCTCGGAGGGCGCCCACTTCCAGCTTCCGGTGTACCTGCTCGCCGTGCAGCAGGTGCTCGGGAGACGCCCCGCCGGGGCGTTCCTCTGTCCGCTGCTCACGGGAGAGCGGACGGGCATCGAGGTCGAAGGGGGCGGGGAGGGGACCCGACGGGGGGTGCGCCTGGCGGGGGGCGAACTCCCGGGCTTCCTCGAGGAGGCGCGCGCGCGCATCCGGGAGACGGACGCGCGGATCCGGACCGGCGACGTCGCCTGGCGGCCGCGCGACCGCGCCCGCTGCGCCGACTGCGACTTCGCGGACCTGTGCCGGATCGAGCCGTGGCTCTCGGGGCAGGAGGACGTGTGAACCTGACCCCGGACCAGGAACGGGCGGTGGTGACCGACGGCCGCGACCTCTGCGTCCGCGCGGGAGCCGGATCCGGCAAGACCCGGGTCCTCGTGGAGCGGGCGGTCCGCCTCCTGACGCGACCCTCGGACCCCCTCCCCGTCCCGCGCCTCCTCGCCATCACGTTCACGGAGAAGGCGGCCCGCGAGATGAAGGAGCGCCTCGCCCGGGAGCTCTCGCGACGGGGCGAGCGCGAGCGGCGGGCGGAGGCGGAGTGGGCGCCGGTGTCCACGATCCACTCCTTCTGCGCCCGCCTGCTGCGCGAGAACGCGGTCGAGGCGGGCGTCGATCCGGGCTTCCGGGTCCTCGACGAGTTCGAGGCGGCCACGCTCCGGCGCGAGGCGGCCCGCCGCACCGCGGAGGCCTGGGCCGCGGACCCGGCGCGGGACCTCTCCACCCTCCGGCTGCTCCCCCCGCGCGACCTGGCCGGGGAGGCCCTCGACCTGCTCGACGCGGTCCGCTCGGAGGGGCGCTCGCCGGCCGACCTGCCGGTCCCCGGGACCGACGGGGCCGCGGTGGCCGACGCGGTGTCGGCGGTCGTGGCGGGCGCCGAGGCGCTCCGGCCGCTCCTCGCGGGGGCGACGGCCGCGGCGGCGGATCGCATCGAGCGTGTTCTCGCGCGCCTCCCGGCGCTCGTGCAGGCGGCGGGCGACGCGGGGGAGGCCGCGCGGCGGATCGAGGAGACCGGCGCGGCGGTGGACCTGAAGCTGCGGGATCCCGCCGCGAAGGACGCGTTGCGCGTCCTCCGGGAGGACGTCGTCCCGGCGGCGCTCGCGAGAGTGCGTGAAGTCCGGGCGGCGCCTGCGCTGCGGGCGCTGCGGGACTTCCTCGTCGACCTCGACGCCGCCTGCGAGGCCGCCAAGGCCGAGACCGGCGCCCTCGACTTCGCCGACCTGGAACTCCGCGCCCTTCGTCTGCTCGAGGGGGACGCCGAGGTCCGGGAGTCCGTCCGCGGCCGCTACCGGCAGGTCATGGTGGACGAGTACCAGGACGTGAACCCCGTGCAGGAGCGCATCATCCGGCTCGTCTCGCGCCCGGGAGAGCGGTTCGTGGTGGGGGACCTGAAGCAGTCGATCTACGGCTTCCGGCACGCGCGTCCCGCGCTCCTGCGCGCGCTGGCGGACGAGGTCGGGCCGGAGGGCCGGATCGAGCTGCGGGAGAACTTCCGGTCCTCCCCGGCGCTCGTGGCCTTCGCCAACCGGGTGTTCTCCGACCTCTTCCGGGACGCGGATCTCGTGGAGTACGCCGGGATGGTCCCGACACGACCGGAGACGCCGGGTGGCGTGGAGACCATCGTCTCCGAGGGCGATGACGCCGCCGAGTACCGGGAGCGCGAAGCCGCCGCCGTGGCCGCGCGGATCCGCGGGCTCGTGGACGGCGGAGCCTGCCGGTTCCGCGACGTGGCGGTCCTGTTCCGTTCCCTCGGCGCCGTGAAGGTGTTCGAGCGGGCCCTGGAGGGCCGGGGCGTACCGTACTACGTCGTCAAGGGGCACGGCTTCTTCTCCGCCCGGGAGATCGTGGACCTGTCGCGGTTCCTCGCGGTGGTGGTGAACCCGCGAGACGAGATCGCGTTCGCCGCGGCGCTGCGCTCTCCCTTCGGCGGGCTGTCGGACGACGGCCTTCTCGTCCTGGCGGAGGCGCGGCCCCCGGCGGGGGTCCTCGCCGATCTGCTCGACTCGCCGGAGGGCGTGCGCGGGCTCTCCGCCGACGACCGCGCCGCCTGGTGCGCCTTCGCCGAGCGCCTGCGCCTCCTGCGTCGTCTGGCGGGCGCCGCACCGCCGGCGGAGGTCGTGGAGGAGGCGCTGCGCCTGACGGGCTACGGCACCGCGGTGTACGGCTTCCCGGGTGGGCGCCGGCGCGCGGCCAACTTCCGCAAGGCGGTGGCCCTGGCGGAGTCCCTCGGCGGCGCGGGCGGGCTCCCGCGGTTCATCGAGGCCCTCGCGGAGTTCCGGGTGCGGGAGGCGAAGGAGACGGAGGCTCCCACGGGGGGCGAGGAGGAGGACGTCGTCCGGCTCCTCACGATCCACGCCGCCAAGGGGCTCGAGTTCCCGGTCGTGTTCCTGCCGGACCTGTCCCGTCGGCCCCCGTCGCCGTCGCCGGCCGTCCTCCTCGGACCCGCGGGTCTCGGGGCGAAGGTCCGGTTCGCGGCGGGGGAGAAGCCGCGGCCGACGGCAGCCTACGAGGCGGCGCAGGCGGAGCGGGAGCGGCGCGAGGAGGAGGAGGCCCGGCGGCTGCTCTACGTGGCGGTCACCCGGGCCCGGGACCGCCTCATCCTCGCCGCGCGCGCGGGGGACCCCGAACCGAGGTCGTTCCGCGCGCTCCTCGGGGCGCACTTCGAGGCGGTGTCGGCGACCGGCCCCGGAGGGGAAGTCCCCGCGCCGCCGCGGGCCTCGCTGCTCTCGCGCCACGCGGCGGCCCTGGACGCCGGGGGGCCGGTCCCCGGGGCGGCCGCGGCGGACCGTGCGTTCGTGGACGCCCTGTGCGTCCGGGCCGCCACGCCGCCCCCGGAGCCCGACGGCACACACTACGAGAACACGGTCTCGGAACTGCTGCTGTACGCCGACTGCCCCGTGCGCCACCGCTACCGGTTCATCTACGGCGTTCCGGAGATCCGGGCCGGGGGGGCCGCGGAAGGAGACGGGGAGACCCCCTCGGCCGAGGGCGGCGGGCATGACGAATTGCCGCCCCGGGAGACGGGGATCGTCCTCCACGAGGTCCTCCGGGACCACGACCCTGACTCCGGAAGCGCCGCGGCGCTCGCGCGTGAGCGGGCGCGGGCGGTGCTCCGGCGCGACGACGGGGAGGTGGCCGCGGCCGCGGCCCGCATGGCGGAGGCGTTCTGGGGGAGCGCCATCGGGAGCGAGATCCGCTCCGCGGGCCCCTCGCGCGCGTGGCGCGAAGTCTCGTTCCTTGCCCGACTGCGGCCGGACCGGGAAGGCCCCGGGCTGATCCTGAGAGGCAAGATCGACCTCCTGTACGCGCGGGCCGACGGCACGCTGCGGATCGTGGACTACAAGACCGGCGGTGCCCCTGCCTCGAAGTACCGTCTCCAGGTGGCGGCCTACGCGCGGGCCCTCCGCGAGTTCCGTCCGGAGGACCTCTCGGCGGCCCTGGTGTACCTCTCCGACGACGGCGGCGTCCGGGAGTGCCCCGTGGACGTGGGGCCGGGGGCGCAGGCCGAGGTGGACGAGGTCATCTCCGGGTTCGGCCGGGCGATGCGTACGGGGGCGGAGCCCCGGCGGGGGCCCTCCGCGGACTGCCGGACGTGCGGCTACCGGGGCTTCTGCCCCGCCGCGGTCCCGGCCGTCAGCGGGTGAGGCGGTCGCGGGCGCGTTTCAGCACGCCCCTCAGCCAGCCGTCCTCGAGGGTGCCCCGGATGACGACCTCGGTGAAGGCCGCCTCGCTGCGGAGCACGTACAGGGCCGGGCGCAGCGCGGGGTACTGGTAGCGGTCGTCCCCCTGGGCGCTGCCGGAGAGCGTCTGCCCCTTCAGGGTCATGCCGACCTTGTCACGGTCGTAGAACGACTCGAGGGTCAGCCACTCTCCCGCGGTGACGGTGGGGTTCTTCGACGTCGCGGTGCGGACGAACCCGATGTTCCCGGAGGTGGTGTCGGCCCAGGCCCCGCCGCCGAAGATCCACACCACGTTCTCCTCGAGCGGCTGCCGCTCCATCCCGATCGTGAAGTAGCGGTTCTGCACCGTGAACAGGAAGAACCGCATCATCGTCTCGGGCTCGAAGAACATCATCCCGATGTCGTGCGGGGTGAGGGCGTGCACCCGCGCGGACACCCGGAGGGTCGTGGCTTCGAAGACCGCGGAGTGGACGAACGCGCCGACGCCCTTTCCCTTGACCGTGTTCTCCACGTGCTCGAACGAGCCGAGCTCGGGGTCGGCGAACGGCTTGATGAAGGTCCAGTCCTCCTCCTCCGGCGCCGTCGTGAAGGTGTAGGTCAGGGTCACGTCCCGCTCGCGGGAGACCTCCACCTTCCCCTTGAACAGCGCCGCCGGGCCGTCGCGCTCGAGACGGGCGAGGGCCCGCATCTTCTCCATCTGCTCCGCGTGGTCGAGGGCGAAGCGGGTGGTGACGAGGGGCGGGGCGAGGAGCTTCTCGAGGATCTTCAGCACCTCGTCGAAGCGCTGCCGCTGCATCTCCACCTCGGCCCGGGCGAAGAGGTCGGCGGCCTGCTTCTCCTCGGGGGAGACCGGGGGCTCCGGTGCCGGCGGGGGGGGAGCCGGACCGGGCTCCGGGCCCGGCGGAGGCGGAACGGGCGGCCCCGGCGGCGGGGCCGCCCCCGGCGGCGGCTCGCCGGGCACCTGGGTCTCCTCGATGCGGCGTCGGACCTCGTCCCGGCGGGCGAGGGCCTTGTCCTTGAGCTCCGGGGAAGCGTACTCCGCGGCGGCCTCCAGGATGTCGAGGGCGAGGCCGAAGTCGCGCGAGGCCTCCGCGTCCGCCGCTCGTCCGAGGTCCTCCGCGAACCGCTCCTCGATGGCGGAGACGAGGCTGCCCGCCTCCCGCTCCGCCTGGTCCGCGAAGAGGGTGCCCGGATTGTCCGCGGCGAAGTTGCGGTACAGGAGGGAGGCGTCGTACAGCCGTCCTGCCTCGAGGAGCGCCGCCGCCTGGCGCACGACCTCTCCGAACCGGGCGCCGCCTTCCTGCTCGCGCCGCTCCTCGATCTTCTCGATCTCGCGGGAGGCGAGATACCCGTAGACCGTGGCGCCGTGCAGCCGGTTCACCTCCTCGAAGGCACGGCGGTTCGCCTCCCAGGCCCCGGGCCGCTCCCGGGCCGCCTCCGCGGCGGCGCGGAACGCCCGTTCCGCCGCGAGTTCCGCGTCCGGCGGCGGGCCCGGCCGGGGGCGGGCGGCGGCCGCGGCGGCGGCCTGTTCGGCCTTCTCCGCCGCGTCGAGGACGTCCTGCCCGTCCTCGCGGGCCGCACCCACCCGGAACAGCGTGTACACGAGGACGACGAGGCAGAGCCCCGCGGACGCGAGCGCGATCCCGATGGGGGCCCGCTTCGGCGGTGGCGCCGGCGGAGCGGGGCGCTCCGGGACGAACTCGTCGTAGACGATCTCCGTCGCGCCGAGGGCGATGCGGTCTCCGGGCGCGAGAGGGTGGCGGTCCACCAGCGAGCCGTTGACGCGCGGCCGCGGCTCGCGGTCGGGGATCGCGCAGAGGACGTCCCCGGACACCTCGCGGTCGATCCGGGCGACGGCGGTCCCGGGATCCTCCACCCCGACGCGGGCGCGGCCGTCGCCGTCGAGGCCGAGGAACGCGTTGGCCTCGAGCAGCTCGCAGAAGGCGATCGCGTCCCCGGTGGGGACGGCGAGGCGCCCGATCGCCCGGCGGACCGCGGGGCGGGCCGGCGCCGGGGGAGCGAGCGGCGCCGCCGGAGGAGGCGCGAAGGCCGGCGCCGGGGCGGCCCCGGGCGGAGGAACGACGGGAGCGGAAGCCCACGCGGCCGCCGGAGGGGCGGGCCCGGACGCCGGTGCGGCGGGCGGCGGGACGCCGCCGGGCACCGCGACCACGATCTCGCCCGAGAGGATCCTCTCCATCGTGGCGGAGTCGGCGGGGCGGTCCTCGGGTCGCGGCGCGAGGAGCGCGGCGACGAGCCCGCCGAGCGCCGGCGAGCAGCCGGGAGGGAACGGCGGGGGCCCGGCGCCCATCTTCGCGGCGGCCTCCGCCGGGGACTCCGCCGCGAACGCCGGCCGGCCCGTCAGACCCTCGTAGAGGATCGCCCCGAGGACGAAGAGGTCGCTGCGGAGGTCCGAGCCCTCGATCCGGTGCTCCTCCGGCGACACGTACCGCGGGTCCCTCTCCGCGAGGGCGAGGGGGATGAGCCGACGGCAGGAGAGCAGCGTCTGGCCCGAGGAGAGGAACACCGTTTCGGGGCGCAGGTCGCCGTGCCGGAGGCCCGCGCGGTCGAGGTAGAAGAGAGCGTCGGCGACCGACCGCGCGAGGCGCTCCAGCCGTTCCTCCGCCAGGGCCCCGCCGCGATCGAGGATCTCCCGTAGGCTCGGGCCTTCCGGGGCGACGGAGACGGCGTACCAGACCTCGCCGTCCTCGCCCGCGTCAACGAGGAGGGACAGGTTCTCGTGGTGCAGCGACGCCGTGCGCCGGGCCTCGTCGAGGAAGGCCTCGCGGCTCGTGCGGTCCCGCAGGGCGGCGGAGTTGTAGCAGGACAGTTCGATCCGCCGCCCGAGGCGGTCCTCGGCCTCGAAGACGGTGACGTGGCGGCCCGTGCGGATCTTGCCGCCCACCCGGTATCCGCCGATGGTCCGGTCGCCGCCCTTCGCCATGCGGCGGAAGGTACCACCGCCCATTTCGCCGCCGGACACAAGTTTCGGGGTCCTGCTTCAGCGGGGAGGCTCGCCGAGCCGATCAGTAGGAGGACGGATGGTCCCCGAGGACCCCCGGCAGGAGTACCGGCGTGCCACTGAGCGACCCCTTCGAGACGTTCCGCTGGAAGCGCGAGATCGCGGAGATGGAGAAGGACTTCCGCGAGAAGGCCGCCCTGCGCCGGCGACGCCTGGAGGACCTCTCCGCGGGCGAGGACGACACCGTGGAGTTCGAGCGGCAGGTCGCCTCGGAGATGCAGGACTTCCTGCGGGAGTCCGCGAACTCCGCGGAGCGGATCCTCCGGGGCATCGCCGAGGAGGGGGACCGCATCACGGAGGCGGAGGTGGAGATCCGCCAGAAACTCGAGTCCATCATCGCCGGTGCGAGTGCCGGGCCGGAGGAGGGGGAGGGACGCGAGTCCGCCATGCCCGGCCGGGCCGGGGCGAGCCTCCGGCGGGCGCGGGCCGAAGCGCGACGGCCCACGGACCTGAGCGGCGCGCTGGACCGCATCCGGCAGCACGCGGGCAAGCCGCCGCTGCCCGCTCCGGCCGCGACGCAGGACGGGCGCCCCGTGTCCACGAGGAGCCGCATCCTGGCCACGTTCGACGCGACCTGCCACCAGGTCTCGAACCTCCTCAGCGGAGAGGAGTCGGTGGAGGTCCTGGCGCCCCTGCCTGCCGGAGGCACGGACGTCCGCCCCCGGACCGCCGAGGCGGAGCCCCTGACCGAGAGCACGCTCTTCGCCCTCCTCGTCGAGGTGCGACGGATCGGACGCGCGGTGGATGCCCTGATCCGCAAGGGAGTGCTGACCGAGGAGGACGTGGCGGCCGCGCCGGAAGTTCGGGATCCCGACCCCGCCGGCTAACATGCGCTCATGAGCCGGGTCTCCGACCGTGTCTTCCTCGTCCTCTTCGGGCTGTACGTGGCGGTCCTCGTCGTCGCCACGATCGGCGAGGTCTTCGACATCGACGCCATCCTCGACCTCGTCGACCTGAAGCGGGTGTTCGCGCTCTAGTGCGCTGAGTCGGGAGTCCCGCGTCACCGCGGAGGCGCGGGACGCGACTCGCTTCCATGCGCTTCGCCTCCGCGCTCCTCGACCTGCTCCTCCCGCGCGCGTGTCTAGCCTGCCGGGCCCTGCTCCCGGAGGGGCCGTGGCCGTACCTGTGCCCCGCGTGCCTCGGCCGCCTCGAACCCCTGTCGCCCTCGCCCTGCCCCGTGTGCGCCGGGCCTCTCGGCCCCCACGCCCCGGTCTCCGCCTGCCCGGACTGCCGCCGGGTGGGGCCCCGTTTCGCCGCCGCCATCGCCGTGGGCCGCTACGAAGGGCTCCTCGCGGAGCTCGTCCCGCGGATGAAGTACGGGCGCGATGCCGCCCTCTCGTGGCCGCTCGGCGACCTGCTCGCGGACACGCTCCGGATCTGGCCTCCGGCCCGTGGCGCCGGCGTCGTCGTGCCCGTGCCGATGGCCTTCTGGCGCCGGGTCCGCCGCGGGTTCAACCAGGCCGAACTGATCGGGCGCGAAGTCGCCCTGCGGCTCGGGCTCCGCTTCGCGCCCCGCGCCCTGCGCCGGGTGGGCAGGCGCCCGGCGCAGGCGGGGCTGGCCCTGACGCGGCGGCTCGCCGGCCCGCGGGGGGCCTTCGCGGCGCGGGGACGGGAGGAGGTGGCGGGGCGCCGTGTGCTGCTGGTGGACGACGTGCTGACGACGGGCGCCACGGCCTCGGATGCCGCGCGCGCGCTGCTCCGCGCCGGGGCGAAGGACGTGGTCGTCGGCGTGGTGGCGCGGGCGTGACGGGGAGGAACCTGGCCGGCCGGGGGGACGATAATCTAGAATGGTTCTCAATTGCCCGGTCGGGGATGCCATGCTGCGAAGCGCGACGAGACCTTCCATCCTGACGCCGGCCCAGAGGCGTCTCTACGCCGTCCTGCTCGCGTTCGGCTTCCTGATGCTCGCCACCAGCGGCTTCCTGTTCCTCACCCACCCCGCCGGCGAGTTCCTGCCCGCGCTCTACCAGTGGGTGCTCCTCGCCCACATCGCGGGCGGTCTCCTCGTCCTCCTGCCCATGGGGGCGTTCGTCTACGCGCACCTGCGGCGGGCGCTGGGCATGGGCCGGCGGGGTCCGACGATCTCCGGACTCTCCCTCGCCGCGCTGGCGCTCTGCCTCGCCGCCTCGGGCCTCGTGATCCTCGCGGAGGCGAACTCGCGGCAGTACCGGTTCGTCTTCCTCGCCCATCAGGTCGGGGCGCTCGCGCTGCCGGTCGTGTTCCTCGGGCACCGTCTGCTGTCCCGGAACCGGCCGCGGGCGCGGCGGGTGGTGGGGGCCTTCGCCGTGCTGGCGCTGGTCGTCGCCGCCGGGGTTCTGGGCGTGGAGGCCTCGCGCCGCGCGTCTTCGCCCGTCCCGCCCGTCGCGGAGGTGCCGGCCCTGGGGCCGGCGGCCTCTCCGGGGCCCGACCCCTTCGTGCCGTATCGCCCGCCCACGTTCGTGCCGGCCGGGGCCCGGTACCACCCCTCGGCCGCCAGCGCCTCGGAGGAGGTGTCCGCCGAGTCGCTGATGACCACCTGCGAGTCGTGCCACCCGGACGTGACGGCCCAGTGGGAGTCCTCGGCGCACCGGTTCTCCTCCTTCAACAACCCCTTCTACCGGGTGTCGGTGGAGGACCTCCGGGAGCAGAAGGGATTCGCCGCCTCCCAGTGGTGCGCGGGTTGTCACGACCCGGCGCTGCTGTTCCCCGGGGCGATGACGGGAGAGGTGGATGCCGGGTCCCCCGAGGCCCAGGCCGGACTGACGTGCCTGACCTGCCATGCCATCGACCGCATCCACAACCTGACGGGGAACGGCAACTACGAGGTCCGCGACGGACGCGAGTCGCCGTACCTGTTCGCCGATTCCGCCACGCCGGTCGGCGAGTACCTGACCGAGCGCCTGGTGAAGGCGAAGCCGGACGTGCACCGCCGCCTCATGCTGAAGCCGTTCCACCGCTCCGCGGAGTTCTGCGCCACCTGCCACAAGGTGGCGCTCGAGGAGCCGGTGAACGGTTACCGCTTCCTGCGCGGCCAGAACGAGTACGACGCATGGCACGATTCCGGGGTCAGCCGCAACAACCCGCGGACGTTCTACCTGCCGGAGACCGCCCGCACCTGCCAGGACTGCCACATGCCGCGCGAGGCCGCCCCCCTCGGTGACGTCTCCGCGCGGGACGGCACCGTGAAGAGCCACCGCTTCCTGGCCGCGAACACCGCCCTGCCGCACCTCCGCGGCGACGCCGGGATGCTCCGCCGGACGGAGGAGTTCCTCGCGGCGGGCATCCTGCGGGTCGACATCTTCGCCGTGACCCGCCGGGACGGGACGACGGAGAGCCCGCTCGACCGGGTGCGCCCGCGCCTGGCGCCGGGGGAGACCGTGACCTTCGAGGTCGTCGTGAGGAACGCGGGCGTCGGGCACACGTTCCCGGGAGGGACCAACGACAGCAACGAGGGCTTCGTGGACTTCCGCGTGACGGACGAGGCCGGCCGGACCGTGTTCCACAGCGGAGCCATCGGCCCCGACGGACGGGTGGACGGGGACGCGCACTTCTACCGGGCCGTGTTCGTGGACGAGAAGGGTCAGCCGGCGGGCCGGCGCAACCCCCAGGACTTCCGGACCATGGTCTACGCCAGCGTGATCCCGCCGGGCTCGGCGGACCTCGTGCGCTACGAGGTCCGCGTGCCCGGGGACGCCAGGGCGCTCACGGTGCGCGCCGCCGTGAAGTGGCGCAAATTCAACCGGCCCTTCACGGAGTACGTGTTCGGCCGCCTGCGCCTCCCGGTGCCGGACCTCCCGATCACGGAGGTCGCCGCCGACGAGGAGCGCATCGATCTGTCCGGCGGCGCGGAGCCGGAGCGCGTGCCGCCCGCCGACTGGATGCGCCTCAACGACTACGGGATCGCCCTCCTCCTGCAAGGCGACACGCTCCGGGCGCTGCGGGCGTTCCAGGCCGTCGCGGACCTGGTCCCGGACCGGGTGGACGGCTACCGCAACGTGGCCCGGACGCTGCTCGTGGAGGGGCGGACGGACGAGGCCCGGGACTGGATCGAGCGGGCGGAGGAGCGTGCGCCGGGCGACGGGCGCAACGCGTTCTTCTGGGGCCGCCTGTTCCGGGCGGAGGGCCGCTACGACCTGGCCGAGGAGGCCTTCCGGAGATGCCTCGAGCAGTTCCCCGAGGACCGCGGCGCGCTGAAGGAGATCGGGGCGCTGCGCTTCCTCGACGGCGACTTCGCCGGCGCGCTCGCGGCGTACCTCGGGGCGCTGCGCATCGACCCGGAGGACGTGGACGCTCACTTCCACCGCATGAAGTGCTACGAAGGGCTGGGACGGGAGTCCGAGGCGGCGGAGGCCGCGAAGGCGTACCTGAAGTACAAGGAGGACGATCAGGCCCGCAAGCGGGCGAGGGACTTCCTGCTCTCGAACGAGGCGATCAACCGTGAAGTGCAGAAGATCCACGTCCATCGCTAGCCTCGCGCTGCTCGTGGCGCTCGCTCCGGCCTGCGGAACCGGGGAGAACGTCCCCGCGGCGGTGCGCTCCTTCGTGGGAGCCCCGCGAGGCGCGGCCACGGCAGCGCCCGAGGTTCGCCTGCGCTTCACCGACGTGACGGCCCAGGCGGGCCTGTCCTTCCGGCACGAGAACGGCGCCGGCGGCAGGAAGTACCTCCCCGAGACCATGGGGTCCGGAGTGACGGTGCTCGACGCGGACGGCGATGGATGGCCCGACCTGTACTTCGCCTGCTCCGTTCCGTGGCCCGGCACCGGCCGGGGTCCCGCGCCGACGGGGGCGCTCTACCGGAACTGCGGCGACGGCACGTTCGCGGAGGTCACGGCGGGGGCCGGTCTCGACACGCCGCTCTTCGGGATGGGGGCCGCGGCGGGGGACTGCGATGCGGACGGGGACGCGGACCTCCTTCTGACCTCGCTCCACGGGAACCGCCTGATGCGCAACGACGGCGGCCGGTTCACCGACGTCACGGCGGAAGCGGGGGTGGGCGGCGGCACGTGGCGGGACGGGCAGGGGCGGGAGCACCCGGAGTGGTCGAGCAGCGCGGCGTTCTTCGATGCCGACGGCGACGGCGACCTCGACCTCTTCGTGGCGAACTACGTCCGGTGGTCCGTCGAGACGGACGTCTTCACCACGCTCGACGGGCGCACGAAGGCCTACACGACGCCCACCATGTACCCGGGCCTCCGCCCCCGCCTGTTCCTGAACCGCGGCGACGGCACGTTCACCGACGGCTCGGCGGCGCTCGCCATGGACCCGCAGGCGGACCCGAAGTCGCTCGGCGTGCTCGTGACGGATTTCGACCGCGACGGGCGGCCGGACGTGTTCGTGGCCAACGACACGCAGCCGAACCAGCTGTTCAGGAACCTCGGCGACGGACGGTTCGTCGACGTGGCGCTGAAGGCCGGCGTGGCGTTCGACGAGACGGGGCGCGCCCGGGCCGGCATGGGCGTGGGCGAGACCGTCCGCGAGGGCGGGCAGGTGGCCGTCGCGGTCGGCAACTTCTCGCGCGAGGCCGTGGCGTTCTTCGAACGGTTCCCCGCGGGGCTGTTCGTGGACCGCGCCGCGCCCTGCGGCCTGGGGGCCGCCACGATGCCGGTTCTCACCTTCGGCCTGGTGTTCGGGGACTTCGACCTCGACGGCCAGGACGACCTCGTGCTGGCGAACGGCCACCTCGAGCCGTCCATCGCGGGCGTCCAGCACGAGGTGACCTATGCGCAGCCGCTCCAGATCTTCCTCGGGGTGGGCCGCCGGTTCGCGGACGCCTCGGCGCTCGTCGGGCCGGACTTCGCGCGCCCCCGCGTGGGGCGCGGGCTCGCGAGCCTCGACTACGACCGGGACGGCGACCCCGACCTCGTCGTGACCGAGAACGGCGGCCCCGCAGCGCTCCTGCGCAACGACCGGGACCCGGGGCGCCGGCACCTGCGGGTCGTCCTCGCGGGCCGGGCCCCGAACACGGCGGCCGTGGGCGCCGCCGTCACCGTGCGCGCGGGAGGCCGGGAGCGGACGGCGACGGTCCGCTCCGGGGGGTCCTACCTGAGCCAGAGCGAGTTCGCGCTGACGTTCGGCCTCGGGGCGGCGGAGGTCGTGGAGCGGGTCGCGGTGAGGTGGCCCGGTGGCCCGGAGCAGGTGTTCGAAGGACTGCCCGCCGGTCGCGAGGTCCGCCTCACCGAGGGTTCGCCCGCGTTCGACGTCACGCGATGACGTCGAACGAGACGTACTCCCCGGTGGCCGGTTGCCGGTCGGCGTCGATGTCCGCGACCCTCGCCCACGGCGGGCCCTCGCGGCACCAGTCGATGAACTGCGCGAGAGCGTCGCGGGGGCCCTCCGCCACGGCCTCCACGCTGCCGTCGGGCAGGTTGCGCACATAGCCCGTGAGGCCGAGCCGACGGGCGGCGCCGCGGCAGGACGCGCGGTAGTTCACGCCCTGCACCCGGCCGCGCACGACGATCCGGACCCGCTCGACGCTCATCGCCGCCTCCTGCGGAGGGCCGCTTCCACCGCGGCCACCGCCTCCGCCGGCGTGTCCACCGCGACCACGTTCTCGCCGGGCACGCGATGCTCCGGCAGCGTCCAGGTGGAGAGGCCGATCACGGGGCGGCCGTGCTTCAGCGCGAAGGATATCTCCGACAGCGTGCCGAACCCGCCGCCGACGGCGATCACGGCGGCGCCGGACGTCGCCACGACGAGGTTGCGGGCGTCGGACATGCCGGTGGTGAGGGCGACCCCCACGAAGGGGTTCGCGTCTTCGCGGGCAAGCCCCGGCAGGATGCCGATGGTGAGCCCGCCCTCCTCCGCCGCCCCGCGGCAGGCGGCCTCCATGACGCCCCCGAGGCCTCCGGTGAGCACGTCGTACCCCTTGCGCGCGAGCAGTCGTCCGACCTCGCGGGCCGCGGCGTACTCCTCCGCGGCGCAGGACCCCCCGCCGATCACCGAGACGATGGTCCGCATTCCGAGCCCTCCGTGGGCGCCGGGGCGGCCCGCCGCCGCCGGCGGCACCAGACCACGTAGCCCGCGATGAGCAGCAGGAGCGCGGGCCCCATGTAGATGAGGATCCGGTACGAGTGGCGCTTCACGATCTCCACCTTCGTGGCGAGGTCGAGGCCGAGCGCGTAGCCGACGAGGGTCAGGACCGTCACCCAGAGGGCCGAGCCCAGCGTGGTGAAGGCAATGAAGCGCAGGAGCGGCATCCGCACCAGGCCGGCCGGCACGGAGATGACCTGCCGGATGCCGGGGAGGAGGCGGCAGACGAACGTCGTGATCTCGCCGTGGCGCAGGAAGAACGCCTCCGCCCGGTGGAACTTCTTCTCCGGCAGGAAGAAGTACTTGCCGTAGCGGAGGCAGAACGGCCGCCCCACTTTCAGCGCGAACCAGTAGTTGAACAGGGCGCCGAGGAGGGAGCCCGCCACGCCGCAGCAGAGGACGAGCGGGAGGGACATCTGTCCGTCCCGGGCCAGCGCCCCCGCCGGCGGCATCACGACCTCGCTCGGGAAGGGTATGAACGAGGACTCGATGGCCATGAGCGCCGTGATCCCGGGGTAGCCCAGCGACATGACGAGGTCCGTGAGCCAGATCCAGACGCTCTCGATGAAGCCGGTCACGGTGGCGAGCATCACTCCTCCGGGTAGCCTTCCGCCCCGACGAGGGGCACGAATATGCAGCGCAGGCACGGGCTCCGCACGAGTCGGCCGTGGTCGCGCCGCACGGTCACGAGGTCCTGCACGCTCCGCTCGCCCACCGGCGCCACGAGGCGCCCGGATTCGGCGAGGCCGGCGAGGAGGCTCCCGGGCACGTCGGGAGCCGCGGCGGTGACGACCACGGCGTCGAACGGCGCCTGCTCGGGCCAGCCGAGGCTCCCGTCGCCCACCCGGTAGTACACGTTGTCCGCACCGAGCCGGGAGAGGGCCGTGCGCGCGGCGGCGGCAAGGACCGCCTTGCGTTCGATGGTGAACACCTCCCGCGCGAGGAGGGACAGGACCGCCGTCTGGTAGCCGGAGCCGGTGCCGATCTCCAGGACCCGCTCCTCCCCCGTGAGCGCGAGGAGCTCGGTCATGACCGCCACCATGTAGGGCTGCGAGATGGTCTGGCCGTCGCCGATCGGCAGGGGGCGGTCGTCGTAGGCGGCGTGGGCGCCGGCCTCGGGGACGAACCGGTGCCGCGGCACCGCGAGCATGGCGGCGATCACGCGTTCGTCGCGGATGCCGCGGCCGCGGATCTGCGTCAGGACCATCGCCTCGCGCTCAGAACGGCGGTCGTCCGCCGGCGGGGACCACATCGGAGAGTTCCAGTTCCACGGTTTCCCGGCCTTGCCACTCGTCGATGCGGGGAGTGTACGCGATGTCGAGACCGGCATCGGCGTTTAGAAGTCGCGGCAGACGGGAGGCCATGCGAAAGCCCACCGCGCGGAGGGAGACCGTGCCGTCGGACACGAGGAAGTGGATGTGATCGCCGTCGCGACCCATCCGCTTCAGCCGGCCGGCCGTCCGGAGTCCGCGCGTGGCGAACACCGGCTTCGGGTTCCCTTCGCCGAACGGCGCGAGGCGGTCGAGTTCCTGCACGACGGCGGGAGTGAGGGCCGTCAGCGGAGCGGAGGCGTCGATCCGCAACCGGCGCCGCAGGTCCCCGGGCGCGGCGATCTCCTGCACGGCGCGGTCGAAGGCCTCCCGGAACGCCGGGAACTCGCCGGCCCGGATCGTGAACCCCGCCGCGGCAGCGTGGCCGCCGAAACTCTCGAGGTGGCCCGCGCAACGGGCGAGAGCGTCCGGCAGCGACACGGCGGGCACCGAGCGGCAGGAGCCGCGCCCCGTCTCGCCGTCGAACGCCACGAGCGCCACCGGGCGGCAGTACCGGTCCGCCAGACGGGCGGCCACGATGCCGATGACCCCGGCGTGCCACGTGGGGTCCGCCAGCACGATGCCCCCGGCATGGGACTCGCCGTACTCCTCGTCCACGCGTTCGCAGGCCCGGGCGAGGATCTCGCCCTCGATCTCGCGCCGGCGCCGATTCTCGCGGTCGAGCGCTGCGGCGATCTCCCGGGCCCGCCCCTCGTCTTCCGTCAGGAGGAGCTCGAGGGCGAGCTCGGCGCTGCCGAGGCGGCCGGCGGCATTGAGGCGCGGTGCGATCTGGTATCCGACGTCCGTGGCCGTCAGGGTGCCGGGCGACAGCCCGGCGATCTCGAGCAGGGCCCGGATCCCCGGCCGGCGGCTGCGGCCGAGCAGCGGCAGGCCGAAGCGCGCGAGGAGGCGGTTGCCGCCGCGCAGCGACACCACGTCGGCGATGGTGCCGAGGGCGGCGAGGGAGAGGGCCTCGGTGAGGAACTCGCGGTGAGTGTCCGAGACCCGGCACCCTCCCGCGAGTTCGCGCGCCATGTGCCACACGAGGTGGAACACCACTCCGGTGGCGCAGGGCGCGGCCCCGGTCGTCGGCCCGCCGTGCGGGTTCACGAGCGCCTCGGCCGCTGGCCGCTCCGGCCCCGGGGTGTGGTGGTCGAGGACGACGACGCCGAGGCCCAGACGGCGGGCCAGCGCGATCTCCTCGTGGGCCGTCGTCCCCGTGTCCACGGCCACGAGCAGGCGGACGCCCTCCGCCGCGAGGCGTGTCACCGCCGCCGCATTCAGCCCGTAACCCTCCCGCGTGCGGTCGGGGAGGTAGGGGCGGGGTGCGGCGCCGAGCGTCCGGAGGAAGGAGACGAGGATCGCCGTGCCCGAGACCCCGTCCGCGTCGTAGTCGCCGTAGACGGCGATCGGTTCGCCGCCGCGGACGGCGGCGAGGATCCGCTCGGCGGCGAGCGGCAGGTCCGGCAGCGTGCGGGGGTCCGGGAGGGCCGCCAGGTCGGGAAGCAGGAACGCCCTCGCCGCGGCGGCGTCCGCGTAGCCACGGTTCAGCAGGACCTGGCCGAGGAGCGGCGAGACGCCGATCTCCGCGGCGAGGGCCGTCGCGGCTCTCGGGTCGGGCCGCGCCATCACCCACACGGCGTCGTCGTCGGTCCGGCGCATCGCGGGAGTGTAACGCCCGCGACCCCCACGCCGGGCGTTCCCCTCCGGGGTTCGCGGTGCTGTTCCGGCCCGCGCGCGGTAGATTGTCTTCGATGCCCGAGATCGTCCCCCTCATGATCGGCACGGCGGGCCACGTGGACCACGGCAAGACGAGCCTGCTCCGGGCGCTGACCGGCGGGGCGCCGGAGGCCGACCGCCTGCCCGAGGAACGGTCCCGGGGCCTGACCATCGACATCGGCTACGCGGAGATGGACCTCGGTGGCGGGCGGTTTGTCGGCTTCGTGGACGTGCCCGGCCACGAACGGTTCGTCCACAACATGGTCGCGGCGGCCTCCGGCATCGACCTCATCCTCCTCGTCATCGCCGCGGACGACGGCGTCATGCCGCAGACCCGCGAGCACCTCGAGATCGCCGGTCTCATGGGCGCGACGACGGGAGTCGTGGCGCTCACGAAGATCGACCTCGTGGACGAGGACCTCCGGGCGGCCGCGGAGGAGGAGATCCGCGAACTCCTCCGCGGGACGTTCCTCGCGCCGGCCCCGGTCGTGCCGGTGTCCGCGACGACGGGGGAGGGAGTCGCGGCGCTGCGGCAGGCCCTGCTCGACCGGTTGTCGGCCGCGGCGCCGAAACCGGCGGAGGGGATCTTCCGGCTTCCCGTGCAGCGGTCGTTCGCCCTGCCGGGCCACGGAACCGTCGTCACCGGCGTTCCCCTCTCGGGCCGGGTCCGGGTGGGCGACCCGCTGGAGGTGGTGCCGGGGCGCCACGCGTGCCGGGTCCGCGCGATCCAGGCCTACCACCGGGACGTCCCCGAGGGGCGCGCGGGGCACCGGACGGCGCTGAAGATCTCCGACGTGCCCTGGCGCGACGTGGAGCGCGGAGACGTGGTGGCGGAGCCCGGGTTCCTCGCGGAGACGAACCTGCTCGAGGCACGGCTGTCGCTCCTGCCGCGGCGGGACCGCGCGCTGCTCTCGAACACCCCGGTGCGGTTCTTCAGCGGCACCGCCGAGGTCCTGGGCCGGCTCTTCCTGCTCACCACGCGGCGGCTGGCCGGGGGCGAGGACGCCCTCGTGCAGGTGCGGCTCGACCGGCCGGTCGTCGTGGCTCCCGGCGATCGCTATGTTCTGCGATCGCCCTCGCCGCAGGTGACCCTCGGCGGGGGGCGGATCATCGGCGCCTCGGCGGGACGGTTGTCCGCCCAGCGCGCCCGGCTGGTACGGCGGGTCGCGGAGCGGGAGGCCGGCCTCGCGGACCTGCGGGAAGCCGTCCGCGGGGCCGTGCGGTCCGGGGGGCTCGTGCCGGCGGACCTCGGCGACGTGTGCCGGCGCGTCCTCCGGCGGCCGGAGGAGGTGGCGCCGCACCTCGAGGCGCTTGTCGCCTCCGGCGAAGTCGTGGCGACCGGCGGCAAGCACCTGGACGCCTCGGAGGTGTCGGACGGGCGGCGGGACCTCGTGGGTCTCCTCGGGAAGTTCCACGACGCCGAACCCCTTCGCACCGCGGCGGGGCGCGCGTGGGTCCGCGAGCGGCTGGCGGTCTCGGATGCCGTCCTCACGCTCCTGATCGAGGGCGAGAGCGCCGTCGAACCCGTCGAGGGCGGCCGGCTGCGACTCGCGGGCTTCGAACCGCGCCTGACCCCCGTCCAGGAAGAACGGCTCCGGGAGGTCGAACGCCTCGTCCGGCAGGACCGGTTCTCGCCCCCGAGGGACGTCGAGCTGCCGCCGCTCGTGGGCGGAGACGAGCACGAGGTGGCCCTGCTCGTGGACCTCCTCCGAGACCGTGGCGCCGTGGTCCGGCTGGCCGGCGGAGTGGTCTTCTGCCGCGAGGCCGTGGAGGAAGTGAAACGGGGCGTCGCGGAGCACATCCGAAGAACGGGCCCGCTGTCGCCGTCGGACCTGAAGACGATGTTCGGAATGAGTCGCAAGTACTCGATCCCGCTCCTCGAGTGGATGGACGAGACGCGGTTCACGGTCCGTCGCGGGGACGACCGCGTGCTCGCCTGAGAAAGGCGGTAGCCGACATGCAGCCGAGCGCCGAGACGATACGTGCGATCCTGGAGGGCAAGAGGCCGACGGAGGATCTCTCCGGCGTCACGCTGGACGGGAAGCGCCTTCCCCGCCGGGATCGCGTCGCGCCATGGAACCTCTCCGGCGTCATCCTGCGCGGCGCGGTCCTGACGCGCCTCGACCTCACCGAGGCGAAGTTCACCAACGCCGACCTCTCCGGCGCGGCGTTCCGCGGCGTCAACCTCCTCCGCGCCGACTTCACGGGCGCCACCGCGGCGGGGGCGCTGTTCAACGACGTGAACCTGGCCTACGCCGAGTTCCGGGATGCGGATCTCCGGGGCGCCGCGATCGCCTACGCCAACCTCGCGGACGTCTCCTTCCGGGACGCCGACCTGCACGGGGCCTCCGTGAACGCCGTGCGGCTCAGCCTGAACGGCAGCACGCACGCGCTGGGGCTGAAGGAGGCACTGAACGAGCGGTACGGGCGCGTGTCCTACCCGTTCGCCGCCGGAGTCTCCGGCGATGCGTTCTGCCTCGCCTACCTCCCGGACACGGGGCAGTTGTCGTGGGGCGGGTACGCGGAGCAGGCGCTTCGCGCAGGGCTTGCGGCCTGCGGACTGGAGAGCGAGTTCGTCAACGAGACCGACCTCGAGGACGCCTGGCGCCGCCTGACCCGGGAGCTGCGGGCCGGGCACGGGGCCATCACCCCGGTGCACGTCGGCGATCCGTCCATCACGGGCTCCGCCTTCGGCGGGTCGGAGTGGATCTTCCTGACGGGCTACGACGCCGACCGCGACACGGTGCGGGCGCGCTGCCTGCGGGGCGACGCCATGGAGTGGCCGTGGGAGGAGTTCGCCCGGCGATGGTGCATGCGCCACCCGCAGGATCCGGGGCGGTCTCCCCTCGTCTACACCTTCTGCGTCGTCAAGGGCCGCCGGGAGACCGTGCACCCGGGGGAGGCCGTGCTGCGGGGGATCCGCAACGGGCTCCGCGTCCTCGACCTCGGCGACGGGGCGGAGGAGGGCGTGGTGTACGGCATCCCCGCGTACGACCTGCTTCTGCGGGACCTCGACGTCGACCCCCGCTCGGACCACGAAGGCTGCGGATGGCTGGGGCCCGGCGTCAGGCACCTCCACGGTTCGCGCTGGGCCCTGCGGGACTTCCTGCTCGAGGCCAGGAGGTACCTGACGGGAGGGGAGACGCCCCTCGCCCGGGCGGTGGCGGCCATCGAGACGGCGATGGCCGATCTCGCGTCCCTCGTGCGTCTCCTGCCGTGGTCCCTGGCCGGCGACGAGGCCGATGCCGTCGAGGTCTTCCTCGCGAACCGTGAGGAGGCCGCCCGGCGCCTGCGCGCGGCCCGGTCCCGTGAGGAGGAGGCCCGGGACGCGCTCGCCGAGTACGTGGCGGAAGCCCGACCGTCCTAGCCCGCCCTTCTCACCGCCTCGCGCGGTTCTGGCCGGGTCTCACGGCCGATC
>JADHED010000087.1_pt1 | contig 127425 bp, 107 predicted proteins | sample 8952041 | NCBI WGS metagenome assembly JADHED01 (sample SAMN16124423, study PRJNA663239) | bioreactor sludge metagenome | isolation source: sludge (control) | place: India:Bengaluru | collected 2018-09-08 | reverse complement strand
GTTGGTTGCGTGATGGTGTCCGCACCCATCGGCCGCGAGGAGGTTCCCAGCCAGACGATGACCATGGACGCGGCCAACGCCCCTCGCCCAGCGGGGTTTCTGCTCTTCATTGATGTTCTCCTCGACGTGGGGCCACGGGGGCCTCACGCGACACGCCATCCCATTAGGTTTGACGGAGGGAGTGAACACCTTTCGCGCCGTGATGTCCATGAGGCAAATGATTCATTCCGGATGAATCATCTGCTTCTGTAGAAAGGGACAGGTTATTTACTTGCTCGCAGGGGCTTAAGACAACAATCCCAGGGGGCGTGGCGAAGCCACTGCAGGAGTTTAGCCGGGGGTTTCAACCCCCGGCGATGCGGCGAGATGTGGGTAATGGAGAACTTCATCTGAAGAGGGGGAACAGGCCTCGATTTCGGGGCAAAACCTACCCCTCTCAGGTGCGGGGGCCGTCCTTCCATGTGAAATACGTACCCCCACCAGCGGGACGTTCACCGGGGAGAGGAACCAGAAGAAGAAAGACGAATTCTTTTCCATGGTCCACTTAGAATGCGTAACAAGAAGACTTGCTCCCAGGAAAGACTTTGGGACCAGCGACCGAGGGCGGATGGAGGCCCAGACTCTTGGGCGAAGGAACGACCTCAGAACCTTTTCTTGCCCTTTTCGTCTTACTTCCGTGATGCGTGCATGGCGAGGGGTGGTCTTCGTTCTGGCATCCTTTCTGCTCTCTGAGCCTCTTTTCGCCAAGGACCCGGTCAGGGGGCCGGAAATGGCTATCACGAGAGCGGCTGGCCCGATCAAGATCGACGGCGATTTGAGCGACCCGGGCTGGGTGAACGCCTCGAAAGTCGAAGTCTGGTTCGAGACGAACCGTACCGATAACACCCCCGCGCCGGTTCGGAATGTGGGGTACCTGACCTACGACAACACATTCTTTTACGCGGCATTCGAGTTCGATGACCCTGAGCCAGGGAAGATCAGGGCTTTCTATTCTGACCGAGACAACCTGAGCGGTGTCACGGACTACGGTGGCGTCATTCTGGACACAAAGGGCGACTGGAAAACCGCCCTCCTGTTTCTTGCCAACCCGCTCGGACTCCAATACGACGCCGTTTCCGACGACATGACCGGGAATGAAATCTCGTCGCCAGACTTTTTCTGGGATACCGCCGGGAAGATAACGGATAAGGGCTGGCAGATGGAAATCCGGATCCCCTTCTCCTCTCTCCGTTACGAGAAGGCCGATATCCAGAAGTGGAACATCTTGCTCTACCGAAACTACCCGCGCGATTTCCGGTTTCAGATGTTCTCTGCCAGGCTGCCAAAGGACGAAAACTGCTTCGTCTGCCACGCGAGCCCCCTCACCGGGCTCACGGGACTCCCTTCAAGCGGCAGCCTTGTTGCCGCTCCCTATGCCACGGCCCGGCAGGAAGGAGTCCCACGTGACGGGCCCGGCAGCTCGATCGTCACGAGACCCGTTGAGTTCGATGCCGGGCTTGACCTGAAGTGGACGCCAGATGCGATGACAGCCCTGGACGTGGCCATAAACCCCGACTTCTCTCAAATCGAGTCCGATACACCGCAAATCTCGGCCAATGAACGCTTTGCCCTCTTCTATCCCGAAAAACGGCCGTTTTTTCTGGAGGGGGTCGAACTCCTCTCGTCTCCAATTCAGGCTGTTCACACGCGTACGATCACTTCGCCGCGATGGGGTCTGCGCGGAACGGGAAAATATGGCTCGACGTCCTATACCGCCCTCGTCACACAGGACCGCGGCGGAGGGACGGTGATCATTCCGGGACCCTACGGATCCAGCTTTGCCCAGCAAGATTTCAGCTCGATCGCGGCTCTCGGACGCGTCCGCCACGACATCGGTAACAATTTTGTGAGTCTGCTCATGACGGACAGGGAGATCAGCGGGGGCGGACACAACAGAGTCTTCGGCCCGGACTTCCAATGGCGCCCAACGGCTCAGGACACCCTCACCGGACAGCTCCTCTACAGCTGGAGCTTGACGCCCAACCGGCCCGATTTGGCGGAGGAGTGGAACGGACAGGCACTCGGAGGCCACGCGGCCGACGTCTGGTATTGCCACACGGCCGCCTCGTGGGATCTCTGTACCGAGTACAAGGACTTCGGCGCCGAGTTCCGGGCGGACGATGGCTTCGTGCCGCAGGCTGGCTTTCGGGAGAACTACTTTGAGGCCGGGTACACTGTTCGCCCGCAAAAAGGTGTCCTCAGCCGGGTTCGGAGCTTCGTGACCGCTGACTACTCGGCCGAACCCGATGGAACGCTTATTTTTAGCCAGATCGCGCCTGGAATTGGCCTGGATGGCATCCTCAGCTCCTCCTCTCGGCTCCGCGTGGCATTCGACAGGGTGCGGGTCGCCGGAATCGTGATTCCCCGCACTCAGCTTCTTTACACGATTCAGTTCAGCCCGTCCCGCGTCATCTCGCAAGTGACGCTGAGCGGGTTTCTCGGTGAAGACATCGACTTTTCCGGGGCTCGGCCCGGACATGGAGGACGTGTCACTCTCTCGGCCGCAATACGGCCGAGCCGTCATCTCGACATCCGCCTGGACGGAGATCTGCGCTGGCTGAATGTGAAGCCGTCGCCTGAACTCGAAGAAACTCGCTTGTTCACGGCCCAGGTCGAGCGCATCAAGGCCACCTACACCTTCAATGCGAGGTCGTTTCTCCGCTTCATCGGGCAGTACGTGAGGACAGATGAGTACGCGGCGGCGGACTTCCCGCGAACCGGCGGCCTGGACCTCTCGCTTCTCTTCGGCTACAGGCTCAACTGGCAAACCGTTTTCTTCTTGGGCTTTGGAGACGCCCGGGCTTTCTCGAGCGATCAGACCCTCGAGAAGGCTGGGCGCCAGTTGTTCCTGAAGGTCTCCTACGCGTTTCAGAAGTAGAACAAGACCTGCTGCAGGTAAGGACACCTCCGAGTCAGGGATTCAGAATGCCCCCTTCCTTCTCCACCGCTGCAAGGAGGCGTTCCCCGGCGTCGGGAATTGCAGACAGCACCCGGGCCCAGTTGGGTATGGCCGCCGCCCCCAGGGGATCCACCGCGAATTGCTCGACCGCTGATTTCAGCGCCCGGGTGAAGGTCCAGACCGCAACTTCTTCCTCATGCCGCGGGAATGACAGACCATTGAACTTCGAGAGCGCATAGAAGTTGTTAATGGCGTCCTCTGCCCTGCGCTGATACGACGCCAAGAGAGATTTCAAGACGCCTTCCGAAAGGACGACATCCGCCGCGGCCAGCGTCCGGAGAAGGTGTTTTGCAATGTCCAGCGCCATCCTGTTCAGCCCTTTGGAGGGATCTTCCTGAGAGAGCGCCTGGTGCTTGTGGTCGTAGCAGTTGATGATGTCGGCCTGGCACAGCCTTCGTGGTGAGCGGTGTCTGAAAACCTCCGAGAGCACTCCTATTTCGAGCCCCCAGTCTGATGGAATTCGGAGGTGGCGCGCCAGGTCCGCGCTCAGCGCGAATTCGCCGGCCAGCGGATACCTGAATGAGAGCAGATACTCGAGATATGGATGCAGGCCCACCAGGTTCTTCAGGGATTGCAGCAGCGGACCCACGAAGAGCCGCCCCACTCTTCCATTCAGATGATCTGTGTAGCGCGCGTAATAACCCTTGCAGAAGTCGAAATTGAGAATGGGGTTGAGCGCCGGGTAGAGAAGCCGTGCCAGAAGTGCCCGCTCGTAGGTGACGATGTCGGCATCGTGCAGGGCAATGTATTCGATATTCCCCAGTGCCAGGAGATAGCCGAAACCCAGCCAGCAAGCCTGACCTTTTCCCCGTTCCCCGAGGTTGAGGTCGTTCTCCTCGAACGTCTTTCTGAGAGACGTCACCGACGGCCCGTCAGTCCAGAGGATGACCGTCTTCTGCTCGAGACGCTTGAAGTACTCCGTCGCGCGCCGGTATCCTGCCTCGTCAGCCCGGTCAAGACAGATGAGAATGGTATCGAGATACCTCGTGTTTCTCAGTTCATCGCAGATCCTGGCGAGCGCGGGCCTGTCCATTTCGGAAACCAGGCACGGAATCATTAACGCGGCCCGGTCTCGCCTCGTGTACTCGAAGAGGGAATCCTCGAGTTCCTGAAGCGGCCGTTCCTTGAGACGGGTCAGGGTTGCGATGACACCCGTTTGCGCGAAGTCGCTCATGAGTCACCTCCTTTCAAATCCCCCCCCTGGGAGAGTACACGAGATTCCATTTGAATCCAAACTATCATGGCGAGAGAATCATCTCGATAGGATCAATTCGATGCCAAGTCTTCCCGGTACATCCAATTTCGACCCATTCCGGTCACTCAGCTACCGGCTAGAGCCGGACTATGCCCAAACCCTTCGCGGCGCGAGCCCTGAAAAACTCGAGAGAATCGAAAAACGGCTACGCCTTCTTTACGGTGACGAGAATTCAAAGGGGCTTTTGGGGGAAGTTGACCGGCTCATTCGTGTTCACGACGCGCACGCAACTCCGGAGTTGAGAGAAGCGGAGAGGCAGTTCGATGTCCGTGACAGATTCACCGAGAAGGACGCCGTTCTCATCACATACGGAGATCTGATCGTTTCCAGGGGCCGGACTCCTCTGAGGACCCTCGCTGACTTCACGTACATCTTGTTCCGGGGTCTTTTGACGACGGTCCACGTCCTCCCTTTCTTTCCGTCGTCTTCTGATCGCGGCTTCTCGATAATTTCGTACGAAGAAGTCGACCCGAAGCTTGGCAGCTGGGATGAGATCACGATTCTCGGGAAGCGCTTCCGCCTCATGTTCGACGGGGTCTTCAACCACATCTCCTCGAGAAGCCGAAGATTTCAGAGATTTCTCTCCGGGGATCCAGATTTCCAGGACTTCTTCAGGGTTTTCAGTTCCAAGAAGGCGATTGACCCGGACCGGCTTCGTCTGATCTTGCGCCCGAGGACCTCGGACCTGCTCAGCGATTTTGCAACCGTTGACGGACGGAAGTGGGTGTGGACAACTTTCTCGCGTGATCAGATAGACCTTAATTTTCACAATCCAAAGGTCTTACTCACGGTCCTGGAGATCCTTCTGTACTACGTGCGCAGGGGAGCCGATCTGCTGCGCATCGACGCAGTCACGTACATTTGGCACGAACTGGGAACGGCCTGTGCTCATCTACGCGAGACCCACGAGATCGTGAAGCTCTTCCGGGATGTCCTGGATGCCGCGGCGCCTCACGTGGGAATCATCACCGAGACCAACGTGCCTCATCAAGACAACGTGACCTACTTCGGGAACGGCACTGATGAGGCACAGATGGTCTACAACTTCGCCTTGCCACCGCTCGTGCTGCATTCTTTCGTGACGGGATCGGCACAACGGCTCAACACATGGGCAGCATCGATAGACCCTCCTGGTGAAACGGCTGCGTTTTTCAATTTCCTCGATTCTCACGATGGAATTGGACTCATGGGGGCGCGCGGGATTCTCACCTCCGCCGAGATAAACGATCTCTGCGAACACGTGAGGGCCAGGGGCGGCCTCGTTTCGATGAGGTCGAACGGCGACGGGACGGACAGCCCCTATGAGCTGAACATCACGTGGTTCAGCGCCCTCAACGGTGAGGAGTCCGCCGAACCCGTTCAGTTGCAAGTAGATCGCTTCATTGCTTCACGCGCCATCGCCCTCACCCTGCGGGGTGTTCCGGGGATCTACCTTCCGAGTTTCTTTGGCGCCAGCAACGATCACCAGGCCGTGAAAAGGGACGGCCAGGCGCGTTCGATCAACCGAACGGCTCTGAAAGAAGAGTGGCTTTTCGAACAGTTCTCGGATTCCGCCTCAGTTCCGTCCCGGATCGCGAGCCGTCTCATCGTGATGCTCGAAAAGCGAGCCGCGGAGCCTGCTTTTCACCCCGGCGCGCCCCAAACCATTCTCGTGCTCGATCCGAGGGTCTTTGCGTTACGACGGACCTCCCGGGATGGTGGAAGTTGTGTGACGTGTCTAGTAAATGTTGCGAATGAGGCGGTTTCCCTGCGAGTCCCCTGGCAGGAGTCAAGGCCTGCCACCGATTTGCTCACGGGTAAGACTCCGTGGAAAGGAGAAGGAGAGGCAAGCCTTACCTTGGCTCCCTATCAGGTCGTCTGGTTGAGGTGAGGAAGAGCGGGTAAGGATCCAGAAGCGCTACCGGCTCACTCGAATGGAACCGGCGGCCGATGGTTTCACACGCAGCTCGGGCTGCGGCGTCTCGTCTCAGGAGACGTTAAAGAATTACCTTTACTCTTTCTGATCCCCGCATGGCGCAGAGAGCAACTTGTTTGAGATGATCATAAGTTCGGTTCCCGCCTCTCTTCTCCATGACGGGCGAGAAAGCTTTTCAAAGTGCTCTCGGCTCCAGGTTTCTTGAACGACACGGCGAGTTCAGAAAGCTCGCCAGAATTGACGCGGATCGCCATGGCGTCTGCCGAGAGTGCAGCAAGATCAAACGTCACCACGATTTCCCGGTTTATCGCCGTCCATTCAACTCGTACTCTACCTTCGGGCGTTGGATACAGGTTTGGAAGTGGCAGCTTCAACACTCCGAGAAGACCCTCCAGGAGTTTCTCGAGCCATTTCAGACTCTCTATTTGTAACTTGGGGTTCTCAGGGCCAAGACAGCCGGGATGGAGCGACTTGATGGTTTCTATTTGCTGCGACACGGCTGTCCAGCAAGCACGTTTTGTAGCGCTCTCGCCACCTTCTTCCGCGGACCGGACATCGTTCTTCGAGTGATCGATGCGAAGGATTTTCTGGCTGTCGTAGCTTTTGCATGGTCCATTCAGACGGAAGACTCCCTCCATATAGAGAAGGACTTTCGTCTCGCGCCAGCGATAAGTGTCGAATAGGCTCCGCGCCCGGGCAAGAGAGGGAGCATTCACGAAACTCACCAGGGCGTCGCGCAGGGCTGACTTCTCCGGCTCACCCGACCAGTAGGTTTCAGTGTCCTTCCAGTAGACGTCTCTTCTCTTAAGCATGAGCGGAAGCACGTCGGCAAGGCGGAGCGTGCCCCAGCCGCCCGGGCGTCTTGCGTGAGGTTCTTCGTCGGCCAGCATCAAAAAAGCAGAAGCAAAGTCACCCTGATACGTGCCAAAGTGGCCGTGCCATTTCCTCTCGAGTGCTTCTGCTCGGTGTGTGATCTCGGCAAGAGTCTGGTCCGTGTCTCCGTTTGCGAGCCAGAGGCAAATTGAGGCAAAGTCTGCCGCTTCGATTCCGTATCCCATTCCCCACCCCGCTCGCGATCCCTTATTGAAGCTGATCGCGCGCTGTTCCGGCAAAGCCTTCTCCTGCGACGGAGCATAAAAACTCCAATGTTATCCACTCCTTGCAGTGATCTTCATCTCGTGTGCAGCCGGGACCCGTGCGAGACCATAAAAGACGTCACGGCCTGCCGCAAGGAAAGGGCCCGTCCTTTCGTTCAACGAGTCCAAACTGCTCCAAGTCGTCAATACTGATGACGCCCGTTCGGTTAGCTGTGTCGAGCCGTGCCATGGCTGCCGCCAGCCCCTGTTCAAGCTGTTCTTTGCTGACCGGTCTGGGCAGAATCGCGACCCATCGGTTGCGCCCAGCGAACTTGGCCTTGTAGAGACATTGATCCGCGAACTCGAGCACCTGCTCCCACGTAAACCGGGAGGGATCCTGAAAGAGCGTGGGGAAGCAGGCCAGGCCCACGGAGCAGGTGCGCTGAATGGGGCCTTCCATGCCGATATCGAACTTGTGGGCTTCCATTGTGGCGCGAATACGTTCAGCCAGTGACGGCACCACAGCAGGGGTGGCATCCAGAGCAACAATCAAGAACTCCTCGCCCCCCCAGCGGACAACCCGGTCTCCCTCCCGAACCAAACTCCGGAGAATGGTTGCCGCTTGCTGCAGCACCATGTCTCCCGCATGGTGCCCGTACCTGTCGTTCACGGATTTGAAGTGATCGATGTCCACCATCAAGAGCGCAAGGTCCTGGTTGGGAGTCCGGAGGTCTTCGGGAAGCTTCGCTTCGTTTGTACTCCTGCGTAGAATTCGGGCCACGACGTCTGCCATGAAGGTATCCATGAAGCGGCGGTTGTGAAGACCAGTCAAAGGATCTGTCAAACTCAGGTTTTTCAGTGCCTCATTCGCGTCTGCCAACTCCTGGGTTTGCATCTTGACCATTGCCTCCAGGGCTTTGGCTCGCTCTTTCAACATCCGGGTGCGCCCCTTGAGCGTCAGGGTGACCCCCGCAGCAAGGGCGACCCCATAGAACGTATAGGCCCACCACCGCTTCCAGGGGGGGCCTTCAATCTCGAAGGGAATGTCGAGCGTGCCTGGCACTTTCCCCTGGAAGTCGCGAGCCCACACCCGCAATACGAAGTGGCCAGGGGGGAGTGCCGTGAACTCTCGAACCGATTCCCGTTGCCATTCTCCCGGTTCCGGCTCGAGACCCAGAATCTGTGTTCTGTACCTGATATCTTCCCTCCGGAAGTAGAGAGGCAGGCCAAACTGGAAGCTCACTGTTTGGCGCCTGTAAGAGAAGAAGAAAGGCGGACCATTGTCCATGGCAACTTCCCCCGCTCGTACTCTATCCAAAATGGGACGCTGAGCGCGGCGGGGGGGTGTTTCGAGCAGGGGGTCCAGAACAGCCACTCCCCTCGACGTTCCGACCCAGAAACGTCCTCTCGAATCGAGATACGTCGCGCCCAGGTTGGTTGCTGCTGATGGCAACCCGTCAGATGAGTAGAAGCGAAGAACGGAAAGGGGGCTCCCGCCGGGGCCACCGAGTTGCAGCCTCGCAACGCCTCTTGTCGTCGTGATGTAGAGCCCGCCCAAACGGTCTGGTTCGATCCGGGTGATATTGTCACTCGGCAAGTCTGGCAGCCGTTGCGAATCAAAAACTTCCCACCTGTCTTCAGGACGGTCGGGATTGAAACGGGCCAGACCGCCGCCGAGAGTGGCCGCCCAGATCCACTGGCGTCGGTCCGCGCTTCTGGTTTCCACAATCCTGTAAACGGAGGGATTAGGAAGACCCGAAGAGGCGTCAAAGAGGGTCCACTTCCCGTCTCGCAGCCAGCCTATTCCACCGCCCCGAAAGCCGGCCCAGAGCGTCTGTTTACCATCAACGCCGCGGCTCGCGTGCAAGGCAAATACGATCGAGTGAGGTATTCTCGTGGTTCGCCCCAAATTCTCCCAGCGTCCCTGGCGGAACTTCGCCAGCCCGCCCTCGAGGCCGGCAAGGAGGGACCAACTCCCGTCGTCCTCCTGGAAAGGGAGCAGACATCTCCCATGGTTGGCAGGGAGCCCGTCCTTGACGGTATAGGCCCTCCATTTCCCTCCGGCCCGCCGAGCCACTCCGCCAAGAGTAGCTGCCCAAACGTCTGGTTCGCCTCTTCCTGGCAGGACCGTCATGTCTGCGATCCAATCGTGTGGAAGTCCCTGGGCCTTGGTTTCATGCCAGATGCGTCCGTCTTCCCATCGGGCGATTCCCCGGTCCGTCCCGATCCAGAAAACGGGGCGTCCATTTTCTCCCTGCGTTTCCAGGAAACAGCTTGCATCACTACTGGGGAGTCCCCACGTCCTATCCAGGGTCCTCCACCCAGCAGGGTCAACAGCCACGACGCCATGGCCCCGGGTTCCGATCCAGATAGAGGGGCGGCCCAAGGGATTCACGAGAAGAGCGTAGATGCCCGTGATGCTGTCTGCGACTCCGGGAGGAAGCCTGCGCCAGACACCTCCTTCGAGCCAGAGCAGTCCCTGATCAAATGTACCCACCCAGAGCGTCTGTTTCCCCCCCGGATCGCCTGTCACTCCGAGACAGGTGGGGTTCAAACTGGGGAACCCCTTCTCCGGACCCCAGTAACGCCATTGATGGCCGTTCCATTCAGCCACTCCCTGTCCCCAGCAGCTTGCCCAGATAACTCTCGAGCCGTCTGGACCACGCAATTCCGCGAAGTCGTTTGCCCCTCCTTTTCGGAATCCCTCGGCTTCGCCCATCCGTCGCCACTGCCCTGAGCGACGGACCATGATCCCGTCTTGGGCCGCAACCCACATCTCGCTGGTCCCGTCTGGCGCCTTGAATTCCATGATTTTCCATATGTTGAGGCTGAGGGCACCAGCCGGGGGGTTGGCGTCGACCCAGTGCTCGCCGTCAAACCGAAGCAGCCCCATTCGCCATGTGCCAGCCCAGAGACCTTCGCTGTTTTCGAACAGGGAGTTGATGCGGTCCGCATCGACGCCTTGCTCCTTGCCAAAATGGGTCCACTCCCCTCGTGACAGGCGCCAGAGGCCCCCTTCCTGGGTTCCCAGCCACAGACTCCCGTCTTTGCTCTGAATCATCGCTCGAACATAGGTAGAGCGTGAGCGAGCCTTGATCGGTACCGCAGTCCAAGTCGTCCCGCCCAGGTATCCGGGTCCCTCCGGTGTTCCTGCCCACAGGACGCCTCTTGCGTCCATCATCAGCGACTGAACCGTGGCACTTGGCAGGCCGTCCTCCAGACTGGAGGACTTGATCGAAAGGCGAGCCTCGTCAAAGGGCGATTGCGCGAGAAGACTTCTTTCGAGAGCGGCACAGAGAAACGCCACCGCAATCAGTCCTGCCGCCCGGACGCTCTGTGAGGTCTTCACGGGCTATCTCCTTGCAAGAATCGTACACGATTCGCGTCTCAAAGTTTTTCGATTTCCCCTCTTTCGCCCTGTCTTCCCGCGAGGCAAATGGCCATCTTCTCGCCGCTCGCACCTGCTTCGGAATTGCTTCTTCACTGTTCTATGCGGGTGAACTGGACGTCGAGTTTGCCAGCGAAGAGGGAGATGATCCCGCCGGAGGCGGCACCGACCAGGAGGCGGCGGTCTTCGGCGGGGACACAGATTACGACAACGCCGCCAAACTGGCCGAGATGCTGGGGAAACTGCACCGGAGGATGAAGGAGACCGGCTCTCATCAGCTCGGCGCGAAGGCCATGGAGGGCGAGCGCTTACGCCGAAACCGCTCCTTTCGGCTCGCGCGCGGGACCTCTCTTTTCACGGATACCTGAAAGCGGTTTCTTTCCGATGGAAAGGTCAATGCCCATCTGGAAGATGAACCCGAATGCTAGCGGACAGGCAGGACTTCTGTCTGTCAAGGATTCCCGCCACACGCTGTGGTGGAATCCCCTGGCAGAGCCGTTCAGGTCCAGTGGGCAGACGTGTGGTCAGACAGGATTTCATGACGGGACAGGGACTCCGTCCAATTAGAAACGGGGCGCGCCACTCCAGAAGTTCGCGCGCGTGCGGGGATATGAATGCTACCTGTTTCAAGTCCACAAATTCTGTTGACGGAACAGGGTATCTCGGGCGCATCATGAAAGAAGAAAGGAGTCATGGGTCATGAAGGTTACGAGTTCTCCTGTCCTTCTTGCATTTCTGTTGAGCTTTGCCGCAGCTGCAGGGCCGCAGAAGCTGGACACGGCCTCGAAGACGACAACGAATATCCCTGCGGACGGCACAGAGTTACAGGCAGTACGACCCAAACCGGCAACCCCCATTACTATCGGGATGAATTCCCAGGTCCTAAGCTCTCTCAATTTTGCGGATCAGCAAGACTATGTTGATGCACAGACAGGCTGGCTTGCTACGCTGCCAGAAGTTGTCATTAGGAATGCGAACAATCAGATCGTCTACAGCCTCAACGAGTATGACTTCCTGCATCAACAGGTGGCCCCAGACACGGTGAACCCAAGCCTCTGGCGGATGGCGCAGCTCAACCTCACCAACGGGCTTTACGAAGTTCTCAAAGACAAGATTTACCAGATCCGCTCTTTTGATGCGGCGAACATGACAATAGTGGAGGGGGCTACTGGAATTATTGTTATTGACCCGCTTGGCAGTGCGGAGACTGCGAAAGCCGGCCTCGACCTCTACTACAGCTGTCGCACGGCGCCCAACACAGAAAAAAGAAAGGTGATGGCGGTAATCTATACGCACAGTCATGTTGATCACTATGGCGGGGTCAGAGGCATTATCACTGATGACGACGTCAATGTGCGAAAGGTTCCGGTCATTGCTCCGGAGGGATTCCTCGAGGCCGCGGTGAGTGAGAACGTCTACGCCGGGACAGCGATGTCTCGCCGGCTCACTTACCTCTATGGTTCCTACCTGCCGAAGAACGACAGAGGAGTCATTGATAACGGGATTGGGAAGGCCGTTTCAACCGGTACTCTCACGCTCATTGCGCCAACGGAGACGATCAGTAAATCCGGTCTGAGGACCCCCCCGCTGGATGGCGTCAACATTGAATTCATGATTGTCTCCGGCACGGAAGCTCCCTCAGAGATGACGCTCTGGTTCCCGGACTGGAAAGTGCTCAATGCAGCTGAAATCGCCTGCCCACTGATGCACAACATCCTCACGCTTCGAGGCGCCCAAGTCCGTGATGCCAAGAAGTGGTCCGAAATGCTCACTCAGCTCATTGCCTCTTACGGCGATCAGGCGGCTATCCTCTTCAACCAGCACCATTGGCCCAAGTGGGGAAATAGCAATGTGGTGGCTCTGTTGAAGGGAGAGCGCGACATGTACAAGTTTCTCCATGACCAGACACTGAGACTGACGAACGAAGGGTACACGGGCATAGAAATCGCCGAGATGCTCCAACTCCCACCCAGCCTTGCCAAACAGTGGTGGTCAAGAGGCTACTATGGTACTGTAAGTCACAATGTGAAGGCCATATATCAGAAGTACATCGGGTGGTTTGATGGAAACCCTGCAAACCTACACAATCTTCCTCCAGAGGATGCAGGTGCCAAACTCATCCAATACATGGGCGGATCGAACGTTGCCATAGCAAAGGCTCGGAGAGATTTCGAGCGGGGAGAGTACCGCTGGGTCGCTTGGATCATGGGACAGGTCGTCTTTGGTGAGCCCAATAACTGGCAAGCACGCGCGCTGGAGGCCGATGCTCTCGAGCAGCTTGGATATCAATCAGAAGCCGCGACATGGCGCAACGCCTACCTTGTTGGTGCATGGGAGCTGCGCAATGGGATCTTGAAAGGGGGCTCAGGCGGAGCAAGTGCAAGTGCGGACACGATCACCGCAATGACAATGCCAATGTACTTTGACTATATGGGCATTCGTCTCAACGGAATGAAGGCGGAGGGGAGGAAGTTTGCTATCAACTGGACAATCACACACCCGGCTACTTCCACAACACCCGCGGAGCCCGACGAGAACTATGCGGTGAACCTGGAAAACTGTGCCTTGACCTATCGCGCCTGGACCGATCCCACCGCTGCCCTGTCTGTTACAATGTCCCGTGCCACACTGGATGCCATCACGCTAGGTAAGACAAGCTTTCAGAAGGCGCTTCAGGATGGATCAATTACTTACAAAGGAGACTTGAATAGGCTCCTGGAACTTCTGAGTATTCTGGATACGTTTGAGCTGTACTTCCCGATTGTGACACCCTGAGATAGGGCTAGTTGAAAGGGGCGGCGAAACGTTCGCCGTCCCTCGACCCATATCTATCTATCCCAAAATTACCTGGCGGACTTCTCCTATTTCCGACTCCATCATGAGCGTCACCCGAAAACACGTCCCACCGCCATCGCGCGGCAGGCAGACGATGTCTCCGCCGTGCTGGCGAGCGATACCGCGGGCCAGCGCCAGCCCAAGTCCTGCGCCGCCAATTGCTGGATGCGTCGAGGAAGCATCAAGGCGGTAAAACGGCTCGAAAATCCGCTCCCGCGCCTCCGCGGGCACTCCTGACCCGCGATCGCAGATATCAAGCACAGTCTTTGTGCCAGCCACACTCAGAATTGCATCCACTTGACCGCATCCAGAATGGCGGCGGCCGTTTTCCAGCAAGTTGCGCACAAGTCTGCGAACGAGCCGGGGCCTTCCTCGAATCGTCACGAGAGTACCCGTGAGAACGGCATCTGTCCTCGCACACTCTTCGGCGACGAGACCGGTGAGATCTATCGTCTCGACGGCTTCGTCGATAGCACCCGCCTGGAACCGGCTTGCGAGCAAGATTTCGTCTACCAGCGCGTCGAGTTCCGCCACATCCTGTGCAATTTCGCGTTTCAGCGATTCCTCCCCTTCGAGAAGCCCCACAGCGACACGAAGACGGGCAAGAGGGCTCCGGAGTTCGTGCGATGCGTTTGCGAGAAGGCGCTTCTCAGCATCCACCAGAGCTTCGATTTGGGCCGCTGCCCGGTTGAAACTCGAGGCGAGCTGACCGACTTCGTCACAACCCTCTATGGGCACCCTGGCACTCAGATTCCCCTCACCGAGTGCCTCCACGCTCGACTGAAGCCGTTCGAGTCTTCGCGTCAAACGCCTCGAGACAGGATAAGCAATCAGACCTACCGCGATCCCCGTGAAGCCGAGAAGCGAAAAGAAGCTGATGTGGGCTCGCCTGGTGTTGTGCTCGTGCCGCAGAACAAGGAATCGGCCATCGGATAGATGGAGGATGATAGCCGGTCCAAAGGTGTTCGGATGTGTGATGGCATGAGTCAGTGTTCCCGGCTCCGGCCGGGGCAGGGGCTGGCCCGCGGCGGCAATGAGTTCGCGTTCAGGCGAGAAGAGAGCCAGACTGGCTCCGATCTCCCGATGCCAGCGGGAAACAGCTTCTTCTTGCACCGGCCGCGGCGCGGAAGCCGCTGGCAAGAGCGAACTCGCAATCAGCGCAGCGGCATCAAGGCCCCTTGTCACGGACTCACTGGCCCCTGAGAGGTGCCAGGACGCGGCCGTGAGAAGGGCGACCGCGAGCACGCTCGCCAGGACCGCAAAGTAGATCCTGGCGTGCAGACGCTGGGTAATCCTCATGTGCGGTTTCAAGTGTCCTGACTCCTGGCGAAGACGTAACCTGCTCCTCGCACTGTCAAGATGCGGCGTGGCTTCTTTGGGTCGTCTTCGATCGCGGCACGGATCCGGGCAATGTGAACATCAATCGAGCGGTCGAAGGCTTCGAGAGGTTCCCCCTTAACGAGGTCCATCAGCTGCTCGCGAGAAAGAACACGGCCAGCATGCCCGGCCATGGCGAGGAGAAGACGAAACTGATGGGAGGTCATGGGCCGCTCGGTGCCATCAATACGGGCAACGCAGGCCCCGGCGTCAATCTCGAGGCGTCCAAACCTCAGAATGCGCGCGGGAGATGAGTCTTCGCTCGTCCCTCGTGGCCGTCTCAATACAGCCCGGACCCGCGCCAGAAGTTCCCGCGGATCGAATGGTTTTGCGACGTAGTCATCAGCCCCCAGCTCGAGGCCAACGATCCGGTCAACGGGGTCCCCCTTTGCCGTGACCATGATCACAGGCACCGGGACTCCCGATGCTCTCATCCTGCGGAAGATCGAGAGCCCATCAGCGTCAGGAAGCATGAGATCAAGAAGGACGATGTCGAAGGGCCCGTGCGAGAGCCGCTCGAGCCCTTCGGTGCCTGTTCTTTCCACCGTGACCTCGAAACCATTCCTGCCAAGGTAAGCGACAAGCATGGATGCCAGACGTTCGTCGTCTTCGATTAGCAGAAGCCGGATGGTCACGGCTGGATTATCTTGCAGGTGAGGCGGATGTTTGGTTACCGCCTGCACCGCGAGTTGATGTGATCGGCGAGCTTTACGCGCTGCTCGGGGCTCAGGACTTCTGCAGCATCAGCCATGGCAGTCGCGAGACGTTTGGACGCGGAAGTCATGAGGTCCATTTGACGGACGCGAAGAGCCTCGATGGCTGCCCGGTCGATGGTGGGCTGCGAAAGGACTTGCACGGCCTGGTGATGGAGATTTCGGAACTCGTCATGAACGGGTTCGAGGTCTTTGGCAGCTGCCTGAGCAATTGCGGTGATCTTTTCCTTCTGTTCTGGCGTGCCCCCCAGATCCTCGACAAGCCATGCGGACATCCGGGTGATGTGTTTCTGCACGTCTTCAGGGCTGCAAGAGCCCTTATGGAAGAAACCGTGCTGGCTTCCATGGCCGAACGCGCTGACTGCCCCGGCGGTCAAGATGGCAAGGACGGTGATCGCGAGAGCGCCCAGGAAGCAACGGCGTCCGCGTCTGTGACAGCGGTCCGGCTTTTCTGAAGTGATCGTTGGGGTTTCGTTCGTATTCATAGCTCTCTCCTTTTGGGTTGGGACGGTGGGATGTCCCCGCTTCCCGAAAGGAAGATAGGTCCCGGCTGTTTCTGACCTGCTTCTCGAATGTGAAGTTGTGTAAAGAACAGGGGAGCTTGTTCCTTCGGACGACCAGCTCGCCAGACTAGCGGAGGACGCCCTCATTGACGAACCCGGCTGGGGGGCATGCCCGGCGCCCGTCAAGATCGCGAGAGCTGGGTTCCAGGAGAATCTGGTCCCGGGATAACTCGACCCGTTTGCCATCCATGAATGAAACAGTCACGTTACCAGATCCGCTGCCACTCGCTGGGGAGACTGTCAGCCAAGATCTTTTCCTACCCTCTCCCGCTCGCGGGAGGGTGGCCGTGAGGCCGGGTGAGGGCTCGGCGGGACGGGGAAGTGATTCCGCATTCCTCGGTGTTGTAGGGGCGCACCGAGGTGCGCTCGTGAGCCGTTTCATGAGGCAAGAGGCTCGATTCTGGGAGACGCTCAAGGGCGCACATCGGTGCGCCCCTACGAGAGGAACTGAGCATCTAAACCTACCCCCGACAGCGGGACGTCGGGCGCGACCCGAGATGTCTCAGCCCTCGGTGGCGCTGGCCAGAACCCAAAGGGTAGTACGTTCCTAAGTAGACCATCTCCCCTTTCCCCTGTGAACGGGGAGAGGGGTTCTTGGCGAAGCGAAATTGAGTTTAGAAGCAAGTTTTTTCGGCCTACTAGCTCGCATTCTAACCTCCCCTTTTCCTGAAGGTGAAAGAGCGGTCTCTCTCCGGGGGCAGAGTCAGCGTGACCGCGATCGCCAGGACTGGCAAGAATGCAACCACGATGAGGGGCGCTGCTACGCCGTAAAAATCTGCCAACCGGCCCAGGAGCGGTGCCGCCAGACCACCCATGGTAATTCCCAAACCGAGAGTCACTCCCGAGGCCATCCCCACCCGATTCGGCAAGTACTCTTGCCCCATGACGACGAGAACGCTGAACGGCATGTAGAAGATGAACCCAATGGGGGCGAGGAGCATCAGCGCCATGCGGGGATCACGAGTCGTCGCCAAAACGTAAAGAAGAGGCGTCAGAGGAATCATTGAGCACAGCACGATGATCCGCCGCCCCAAGATGTCGGCAAGCCGGCCTCCGGCCAGGGTCCCGAAGATCCCGGCTCCGAGAACAAGGGAGAGAGCCGATGCCCCATCTGCCTTTGACTTTCCCAGCACCTGAGCCCAGAAGAGAGGCAAAAACGAAACGATACCCGCGTAAACCACGGAACGCAGACCCACTACGCCACCCAGACGAGCGAAGGGTCCCCAGCGATCTTCCACGCTCATTGCCGCAGGTCCGCCAGTCTTGGCAGGCGGCCGCAGTTCCGCCAACTGGGAGAGCTGCGTTCCGAGGAAGGTGGCCACGATGACCATGGGGCCGGCCATTGCCAGCGAAGCCCGCAGCCCAAAGTGAAGAACGAGCGGAGTGATGACGAGGGGACCCAGGGAAACGCCGAGATTCCCGCCTGTGGAAAAGATGCTCATGCCCGTCGCCCTGCGGTCACCGGAAGCGTAGTTCGCGGCTCTCGAGCCTTCCGGATGAAAGGCGGCCACTCCCAGGCCACTGAGTCCAATAGAGGCTGCAATGAGCGGATAGGTCGGGGCGATTCCGGAGAGGGCCAACCCGATTCCGGCAGCTGCCACTCCAGCGGGGATCAACCAGGGCGAGGGCCGCCGGTCGGCCATGAACCCGAAGAGCGGCTGGACCACTGAGGACGAGACATTCGCAGCCAGGATCAATCCCCCGGCCGCCGCGTAACTGAGTCCCTTATCCGCGATGAAGAACGGGAGAAGCGCTGGAAGCATCCCCTGGTTGAGATCGGTCATGAGATGGCCGAGAAGGAGGGTAGCGAGAAGCCGGAATCTCACTTCCCCGTTTTGGATGACGGCGAGCGGAAAGTCAACTGGAAGGCCCGAGGCATCGGTAGTTCCTGCCCTCGCTTCCGGACAGACCCATGCCCACATGGAACCTAGTTCATGTAACGGGCTCTTCTTGCTCAGCCTGGAGCAACTGGCGCGAGACCAGCCCGTGGAACCTCCCCTTCCTGCGCATCAGGTCCGGATACGAGCCCGACTCGACGATGCGCCCCCCTTCCAGGACGACGATCCGGTCGGCGTTCCTTACGGTTGAGAGGCGGTGGGCCACGACCACGCGGGTCACCCGCAGCTCGTCCAGGGCCCGGGTAACGATCTCCTGCGTCCGGTTGTCGAGTGCCGAAGTCGCCTCGTCCAGGAGGAGAACCGAAGGCCGGCCGGCGAGGGCCCGGGCGATGGCGAGGCGTTGCCTCTGCCCCGCCGAGAAGATCGAGTTGCCGGCCCCGACCGGCGTCTGCATCCCGGCCGGAAGCCGCCTGATGTCTTCCTCGAGCCCGGCGTCCCGAGCCGCCGCCCAGGCGTCTGCCTCGGTCAGTTCCCTCGTCCCGATGATGTTGGAGAGGACGGTCCCCGGCAGAAGGCCTGAGTCCTGGAGGACCACGCCGAGGCTATTCCGGCGGAGCTTCTCGAGGTTCAAATCCGCGAGGTTCCGATTGTCGTATCGGATTGTCCCCGCGCCGGGAGTCTCGAAACCGAGGAGGAGCCTGAGAAGCGTCGACTTCCCGGAGCCCGAGGGGCCGACGAGCGCGACGAACTCGCCCGGCGCGATCGAGAGGTCGATCCCATCCAGAATCACTGGTCCATCCGGGTCGTACCGGAACTGAACCTGGGCGAGTTCGATGCGTCCCTGTAGACGGCCCGGATCCACCTTGGAGTTGTTGACCTCCGGAACCGCCTCGAGGATGGGCGTCAGCCTCCTGTAGGCCGGGAGGATGGCCGCCAGTTTCACAGCCGCGGTGGTCACGGCGAGGAGGGCCGTCTGAAGGGCGGTGTAGGCGGCCAGGAACGCCAGGAACGAGCCAGTATTCATCATCGGACCCGGCGGACCGGCCGCGAAGGCGAAGAGGACGATCATGGCCGCGATCGGGAAGGCCTGGTTGAAAACGAGAAGGCGGATCTGCTCCCCGCCGGCCCGGTAGTCGAGCCGTTCCATCCTGGCGAACAGGCGGGCCCAGAGTCCAAAGATCTGGTCCTCCGACCCGGACATCCGAATCTTGGAGATGCCGGAGAAGAACTGGACCACCAGGTTCGTGACACGTCCGTGCAGCTCGTGGTACTGCCTCCAGCTCTCCCCCTGCCGGATGTTGATTACGGCTCCGGCCAGCGCGCCGAGCAGAAGGACGCCGAGCGCGGGAAAGGCCAGGCGCCCCCCGTAGACGAAAAGCAAGACCACGTTGACTGAGCCGAAGATGGCGGACAAGAACGCGGTGAGGAAAGCGTCGCCGAGGCGGATGCGGACGGCGCCAATCCCGTCGATCCGGTCGGCGAGTTCACCCGGCCCCTTCTTCCGATGGAATCCGGCAGGAAGCCGGATCAGCCTCTCCCACAGGGCGGGTTCGAGGTGGAAGTCCATCCGGCCGACCATTCTCTGCATGGCCGCAACGCGAGTGAGGCCGATGGAGAAGACCGACAGCGCGACAACAGCAAGAATGGTCACGACCTGAGCAACGAGGGATCGATCAGCCGTCGGGATGGCGTCAGAGAAGATCGCCTTGACAGCGACCGGGGGGATGACCGCGAGGAAAGCAAGGGCGAGGCCACAAACCACAATCCTCGAGAAGTCCCTCCCCGCGCCGAATGCCGTATAGCGGACAAGGTCCATGAAACCCAGAGGGGTCACGGGAAGGGGCCGGTAGAACGAGACTGCGGAGGGCAACACCGAACCTGAGTTCTGGCGATCGATTGGCGTTTTTTTCCCCGTCGAGGGATCAAACGCTACGTACCGTCCTGGACGGGGCTGGAGGAGCGCGACCGGGCAGGAGTGCTCCCCTGCGCCGCTGTCCCGCCGGAGGAATCCGAGGAGCGGGCCGCCGTCCCTTTTCCACCAGTCGTCCCGCAGCGTCACCGGCCGCTGCTTCACTCCCCATGCGTCCGCGATGTCGACGGCGCGCTCCTGGAGAGTGAGGGGCACGTCAGGAATCCGGATGCCGGTAGCGCGCGCGACGACGACGCACGCCAGGGCCAGTGGCCCGGGGTCTTCGGGACCGACGACCCTCCGGTCGACACGCAACACCGTGTCGAGCCGGGCGATGCCGGCCGCTCTCGCAAGGCCCGCTGCCCGGTCCTTCGTATACATCGCGCCGTAGACGTCGACATCGGCCAGCCTCAACTCCATCGCGAGACAGCGGAAGTAAAGTTCGGCGAACCGGTCAAACGCCCCGGGGAGTTCTCCTCGCGCGAGCACGCTCGCGGTGTCGACGGCCTGGATTGCTCCCGTCCCTGCGGAACCCCAGGTTTCGATCCACGTCTCCGGGGTCAACGGGCCGACGGGCTCGGAGCCAGAAAGCACGACATCTTCAAGCCCCAGGAATCGCATTGAGGGGGCTGCCCGCGCTGGAGAAACTGGTCGCAGCCACCAGATTCCGCGGGCCGGCCTAACCGTCGTCGTTCCTTCGATCACGATCTCCTGGCCGCATGTGAACTCCTGACGGATGCTCGGTTTCGGGGCGACGTCCCGGGTGAGTCCGCAGCAGAGGGCGGAAAGGAACTGATCGACGAGACGGGACACCTCGGTAACCTCGGCCGAATCACCGCGAGGCTCGAGGAGGAGGCGCGCCGGGAGAGCCGCGACCCGGGTTCCCGGAAGACCCGCAGCCAGCAGAACGAGTCCGGCGTCACCCGTCCCCAGGCCGGGCAGGAGATCGCCCGCGAAGGCGGTGAAATGATGCCGGCGAGCCCCGGCCGGGACGCCGTCGCGGATGCGGACCGAGTAAACCTCTACGCGGCCCTCCAGGACCGCCCAGACGAGGCCCGGGTCGTCGAGCAAGAGGGGGGTTTTCCCGCTCAGCCGTCGCGGCACGGCGCCGCTCCCGGCGATCCGGTCCTGCCAGAAAGAGGTCATCATCGGCTCTCAGCTCGTCAGGAGCCGGGCGTAGGGCCCGCCCCCGGCCATTAGCTCCTCATGCGTGCCGCGCTCGACGATGCGTCCATGGTCCATCACAAGGATCTCGTCAGCATCTCTTATCGTGGAGAGCCTGTGGGCGACGATCAAGCAGGTCACTCCCCGTCTCCTCAGGGCTCCGTCGATCCGTTCCTCGGTCTCTGAGTCCAGGGCTGACGTGGCCTCGTCGAGGATCACGATCGACGGGTTGGTCGCCAGCGCCCGGGCGATCTCGAGGCGCTGCCTCTGGCCGCCGCTGAAGTTCGCGCCGCCAGCCAGGACGCCTGAGGCCGTCCCGCCGGGCCGCGCGGCGATGATCTCGTGAATTTCGGCGTCCCGGGCCGCCTGAACAATGTCGCGCTCGGGAATCGCCGGATTCCAGAGAGTCACGTTGTCCTGGATGCTTCCTTCGAAGAGGAAGATTTCCTGATCCACGAACGAGACCGAGTTCGCAAAAACAGCTCGCGGGATCTCGGAGCGGGGGACTGAATCGAACAGAATCTCGCCAGACCAGGGCCTGTAAAGCTGGGCGATCAGCCGTACGATAGTCGACTTGCCGGAGCCCGAGGCCCCGACCAGGGCCACTCGCGAACCGGGCGAAACCTTGAGGGAGAAGTCTCGGATCAGCGGCGGCTCTTGAGGCGAGTAGCCGAACGTCACGTTCCTGAGTTCGAAGGCTCCCGAGAGCCGAACCCCCACCCCGGGCAAATCGAACTGCTCCTCCCTTCCCAGCGAAAAGAGCGGGTCGGGAGGATGAAGTGTCACCTCCTCGATCCCCTTGAGGTAGGCGCTGATGCTGAGGAGGTTCGCGCTCGAGGCAACGAATTGCTGCACCGGCGCGAGAAAGGCGATGGTGAGCACCTGGAAGGCCGCGAGGGCGCCGATGGTCAGACTCCCCTCCATCACCCGGAGCGCGCCGAGGCCGAGAACGGCTGCAAGGAAGAGGTCGGCCATGAGAATAGGGAACGTCTGGAAGCCATACATCCACTGCAGGTACCGCTGCCCGACGTTCTGCGCGCGTGCTTTCACCCCGGCGAGGTGCGTAAAAAACTCCTGCTCCCAGCCAGAGGCCTTGATCTGCTCGATGATCTGGAGCCCGTGGAGGCCGGCGGCCCAGACCTTGTAGTACTCCGTGACGAAACGGGCGAGCAGCTCTCTCCCCCGCCGGGCGCCCGCCTTCACGGCGGCGATGTTGAGGATGGCCACGCCGATCCCCAGGAGGGCGAGGCCGAGGTCGTACCGCAGCATGAGGAGGGAGTACAAGACAATGCCGAGAAGGCTGATCGCAGCGGCGGTCGAGTCCTCGACCAGAACCTTCGCGACCGTCTCGACATGCTGACCGCGCATCCCGAGTGCTCCCCCGTGGAGTCGCGCAAAGAACGAATAAGGAAGGCGCAGCGCCTTTGAGACGAAACGGGCGCTCTTGGAGACGTTGCTTCGGATGGTCTGACGCAGGCACGTGCGGCGCTGCAGCGCCGCGAGCAACACGGTGGCCGCGAGCGACGCTGCCATGGCGGCGAGCAGGGGCCGGAGTCCGTCGCGCCGCCCTGGACCGAGGACTTCGTCAATGAAGATTTTCGTAAACCCCGGCTGGGCGAGGGCTGGGATGAGCAGAAACCCGCCTGCGAGCAGGACGACGGTGAGCGACGGGAGAACCCCCTTCAGATGCGGAGCGATCGAGGCCGTAAAACCCTTCGTGTCTGTCGTCCCCTCGGCGGGTGCGTTCTGGTGCGATGCGGCCATGGCAGTTCCGTCACCCCCCAGCCGGAGCTTGAGCCCCCGTTCCGAGGAACCGCCGCTTCAGCTCCGGGACGATCAGCTCAATCGGAGCACGGCGGCGGGCGATGATCCGAATCACACACTGCGAGCCCGACTTGACCATAATCGGCGGGCCGCTTCCCGACGACCACCGGTAGCCAGAGGTTGTTGAGGCGTCTTTCTTCAGCGCGATCCTGACCATGACTGGGGCTCCGTCGCGGGTCAAGACTCGTACGAGATCCGAGTTGTCGAGAACCCGCATGATGCCCTTCGGGGAAACGGGATAGGGCGAAATGGAGAGCACTTCGCCCAGCATGGCGCCGTACTCCTCTTCCCTCACGCTCTCTGGGATCACCTGTGCTTGCATTCCGGCTCGCAGCTCCAGGCCCTGGAATGGGGCGACGTAGGCGACGACGACCGGGTCTTCTCGCGCACCAGGGCTCTCGGCGGCCGTCATCTCGAGCGTTCCGACCGAGTCCCCCTGCTGCAGCAGCGTCCCGGGATTTTTGTGGAGTTCGACGACAACCCCGGCGTGGAGGCTCCGGACCTCCGAGCTATTCCTCAGCCGCTCCCTGAGGGAAACGACCCGCTCCTCGACCGGCACGATCTGCTTGCGCACCTCGGCGAGCCGAGGGTCCATCTCGTGCAGGGTCTTCTCTTCGAGTACGTCCAGGCCGGCGAGGCTCTGCTCGTCCTGCAGCATCTGTAGTTCTGCCCTTCGCAGCTCGGTGCGGTACTTCTCGAGGTCCCACTCGCTGACGAGGCCCTCCTGGCGGAGTTGCTCGAGTGAGGCCACGATACCCTTCGTCGCGTGGACAAGATCCTCCCCCAGGCGGATCGACTCCCGAAGGGCCCGCCGCTGCTTCTCCAGGTGTTGCCGGGTGAGCGTGTCGCTCCTCGCCTCGTACGACTCGAGGCGGCGCCGCTCTTCATGGAGCTTCTCGAGGAGGATCTCGGTCTCCCTGAGGTCCGCACGGAGCAGCGGCTGATCAAGCCGGGCGACGACCGAGCCCTTCTGCACGGTCTGCCCCTCCTTCACCTCGAGGCTCAGCAGCTGCCCCGGCGAGACCGATACGATGGGAAAGAGCGTGCCGCTCCGAATCAAGATCCCCATCCCGGTGACGCGCGTTGCCACGCTTCCCGCGAAGGCCCAGATTACCGCAACGGCGAGGAGAAGGCCGGCCGCGACAAGGGCGATCCACGTTCCGGTCCCGACGACGTAGCGGACCTCGTCCAGATCCATTGCCGGAACCGGTTCGCCCGAAGCTTGGCCGATCGTGTCTCCCGCCATCGGCCAACCTCAAGAGACCCGGGCCGTCCCGGCATCTCCCGGGCTGGCTCGGCGAAAGTAGAAGGAGTTCGGGAAAACGGGAGGCCCATCCGGCAGGATCCCTTTCTGATAGATCCTCGCGATGGGCAAGGCGCCGGCCAGGGCCTCGTGGTGGTCCTCTGCCAGCACGTTTGAGGAGAGGATGATCTGCCAGCCGGGGTTGTTGCAGAGGAAGCTCTCGAGGAGGTACTGCTCCGCCCAGAGCACGCGCGCATCGAGCACCCAGGAGGGGGGGTAGTCCCTTGGCGTGAAGATGTCGTGGAAGTGGACGATCACCCCGGGCGCGAGCCGTGGGAGGAGTTCCTGGACGACGAAGACAACGTCTCCCTGCGGCTTCACGACGTGGGAGGAGTCGATGAAAAGGAGGTCCCCCGGTCCAAGCGTGCCGGCCAGTTTCTCGGGGTCCATCAACTCGATCGGTTGCCTCAGCACGCACACCGGCAGTTCGTCTAGCCACGGCTGCTCGAACGGTTCCACGCAGACGTGCTCGCAGCTCAGGCCGCCTTGTTCGAGGGCATGCCGGATGAGGAGCGTCGACATGCCGCACCCCACCTCCAGAATGTGGGAGGGGCGAAAGCGGCGGACCATACAATAGAGGAGGCCGGCGTCGACCGGCCCGAACGTCCAATTTCGATAGCCGTAGCGAATGGGTCCCGGCGACATTGGGATCTCCTCGAGTTCGTCTTGCCACTCGAAGGAGCGCAGAAGCTCGAGCTGGGCATCGATGCAGAGGTCGAGACCCGGCAGGACGCGGGGGGCAGAAAGGCTCCGGTGCAGGCTCGACGCCCGGAGGTACGGCTCGTAGTAATGGTCGCGCACCGGGAGGAGCCCCATCTCCTCGAGGATCCTGCTCGACCGCGGGAAGCGGATCAGCCCCTCGGAGCGCACGCGACGCAACACCCATGCGCAGGGCCGCACGGCCAAGGACAGGAGGCTGTCGGACAGGAGTAAGGCCGTCAAATCGTACGTGCTGAGGATTCCTCCGTGCCAACGGCGCTGGCCGCTACAACTAGCAGAGCCGCGTTCTTTGCTTCTGGGCTGAACCACCGGTCAAGTTCTCCCGAAAACCCCTCACCGGCCGCTTTATTGTAGCTGAGGTTCGTCTCGGGTGCGCCGGCCCGCGGGCTGCAGTGGGAGCCATGAAAGAAGGTCGCGACAACCAGTGCGTCCGTTATGATCCCAGGGCGGAATTCAGGAATATTGCGTCAACTTTCACAATAGAGTTATTCCCCAAAATGTCACGATATGCCTCGAGAAAGCGCCGGCAGCCCTTTGTTATCCCGTGAAATCACCAGGGCGGACTACTACGACGACCCTTGCTACGATTACCAGCGGTTCTGGGAGGGACGCCAGTACGAACATGCCGCCGAGGAGCTAGCGCTCAAGTGTCTGTTAAGGGACAGACATTTCCGTCATGCGCTCGATGTCGGTGGTGGTTATGGCCGTTGGTCCGTTCTGCTGGCCGAGTACGCGGACCGGGTCACCCTGGTAGATCCAAGCCGGAGACAGCTGACGGTCGCCAGCGACTACGTGCGTGGACATCCCCGTGTTGATTTCAGGCAGTTCCGGGCCGATCGCCTTCCGTTCGACGAGGGCGCTATTGACCTGGTCACCTTGATTCGGGTCATGCATCACCTGACGGCTCCCCTGGCTGAACTCCGCGAAATTGCCCGTGTCCTGAACCGGAGCGGCTCTGCCGTTATCGAATTCGCCAATTCGGCCCACGCCCTCAATCGCCTCAAATACGGCCTCCGAAGGGTTCCCGTCCCCTGGGAACCGGTGGATATCCGCTCCGCCGCCAACCGGCACGAAGGTAGGGCACCTTTTGTCAACCACAACCCTGGATTCGTCATGAAACAGCTCCACGATGCCGGTCTCGGGGTGGCTCGGACTCTGTCCGTGTCTAATCTGCGTCACCCAGCTCTGAAACGTACGCTGCCCCATGGTTTACTCATGAGGCTCGAGAAGACGCTGCAAACGGCCCTTGCCGGTAGCTATTTCGGACCAAGCATCTTCCTTCTGGTGAAGAAAGCGTAGTCAGTGGGCAGGCAAGGATGGGACTTCAGCGATGTTGTCGGAAAGGTCAGCCATGAATGATCGCCGCGTGACGTTGACCACGCTCGCTCTCACCGAGTACGCCGGCGAGAAAGGGCGAGCCGCCTTTCTCATGGTCGAGGCTGAAGAAACGCGATGGGAGGGAGGCATAGCGGAGGACGAAGCCCGTCCTGCCGCGAGCCTGTTGAAACTCCCCCTCGCCATGGCAGCCGAGTCCGCCATGCTGAGCGGTCACCTTGATCCCTCAGAGACCGTGCCAGTGAACCGTTTAGTGCGTTCCGGCGAGAGTCCCAGTCTTCTGGAGCGTCTCGATCCAGAGCATCGTCTGGCCGCCCGGGAACTGCTCGGTCTGGCCATCTGCGCGAGTGACAACCCCAGTGCGCGCTGGCTGCTCGAAGCGGTCGGTCTCCCGGCCGTCACCAGCGTTCTGGAGGGTATCGGGTGCCGCCGCACCGGCATCGAGAAAACACATGGGGTGGCAGGCTGGCCCTTGAAAGGGACCACCACGTGCCGGGATGCCCTCATCATGTTGCGTGCCGCGGATGATCCCGCCGCCTTCCCCCTGACGTCCGCCGCCCTGAAGCGTTCCATTCGTAACTCCCGGATTCCTCTGGGGGCGACCGGCGATGATGTGCGGATTGCCCACAAGACAGGCAGCTTACCAGGAGTAGCCCACGACGTTGCCCACCTCGATTGCCTGCGTGGTGGTCTCTGGGCGGCCTTTCTCACCGAACGGCAGCACGATACACTGGTCAGCGGCTATGCGATGGGCCTTTGCACGCGTAAAGTTCTGGAGGCCTGGGGATTGGCGGTGCGCGGCACACAAAGCGCCGAGGAGGGCGAGGAGTGGACGCCGGACCGAGTCTGAGGGAATCAGCCGTGTTCCTTGGGGACGATGTTTCGACCGTACTGGTTTTGGTCTTTGCGCTGATCACCCTCGCCATGCCCTTGGTGATACTGGCCGGGATCGCCTGCCGGATCCGCCGGGCGGAACGCCGCGCCATGCGCTGGCGCCCCAGCCGGGATAGCCTGGTGCCCGAGCCAGATTCCCGTCCAGCTCTTTTGGTCTTCGGAGCCCAGGCTACCGCGGAGGGGCCATCCAGGGAGTTGGCCGCGCGTCTTGACCACGCTCTGCTCCTCCAACGCCGCGGGGTGGCGTCCCTGATTCTTGTCAGCGGCGGAATGGACGGTCCCCTTGACGAGGTTGCCTGCATGTCCGCATACCTCCGGGCGAGGGGAGCACCAGCGGACGCTGTTTTGCCGTGCCGCCCCGGGGGAAACACCCGGGAAACACTCAAGGCTGTTGTCCGGTTTGCTTCAGAGCAGCGGCTGGGCCCTTTCATCGCCGTCTCCACCCCCTATCATGCCTGCCGGGTAGAGGAGGAAGCCCGCCGGCGTGGTCTGCAACTGATGGTCTCAGCACCTGATGACACCCCGGAGATGCAGAACCGCAAAGTCTACCGTGTACGTTTTTGCTCCGAGATCCTGGGAGTGCTCTGGTATGCCTTGCCCGAGTCATGGTCACGCCGATTGCCGGCCATCAACATGGTGTTGCGACATCGACTACCTCTTGTCCTTGCTGGCCGTCTGCCGATCGGAAGCCTGTGGGACAGATCGTCAGACCCCGGCGAGACTGGTGTCAATCCATGAATATTGCCCGCCACATATCGACAGGCGATGTGAAGCTGATTGCCAAGGGGAATCCATGGGAATTTTTCCTTCGATGGAAACGAAACGGCTCATCCTCAGGGAATACGAACCGGCAGACGCGGGGAGTGAGGACACGTTTGCCTATCTCTCCTCACCGGAGGTTTGCCGCCTCAGCTCGTATGAGTTGCTGACAGGCGATCAAGCAGCCGCGTACGTGGCAAGCCTTCTAAGGCGTCAGGAGGAAACACCGCGAACTTGTATCCTGTTTATCATCACGTTAAAGAGCGCATCAAAGATTATCGGCGAGTGCGGTATCGGCAGCCTGAGCACTGAACGATGTTCCGCGGAGATAGCGTGCCGACTCGGTGAATCCTACTGGGGGAACGGGTATGGACCTGAAGCGACCTCGGCTCTTCTGGAATTCGGTTTCAGAACCCTCGGACTTCACCGGATGCATGCCTTATGCGATACGAGAAACGGTGCGTCAGCCAGGGGGCTGGAGAAGGCCGGAATGATCCGGGAAGGCGTACTCCGGGAGCACCTCCTCCAAAAAGGGGAATGGCGAAGTTCTTTTGTATATTCGATTTTGCAACATGAATACAGTGGGGGAAGGTTCCCGGAGTCTCAGGAGATCTGGTGATGATTAGAAGGGTCCGCTTCCGGCTGCGATGGTTGCTCTTAGTCCTGCCCTTTATCCAGGGCGCCTGGTTGCTGCATCTCATCGTTCCTTTCTGTCCGTTCACATTCTCCATAGTCCGCTCACCGAAGCCAGTGATGTACGGCTATGCACTCGGCTGGATTCTCGATTCCGAGTTACAAGACAAGGTTGCGCTCGGTGGTTGCATTGTTGGGTGGACCTCAGCCGTCTGCCCGCACTGCCATCTGCCAGTGAAATTTTTCAACCCGGATGCTTTGGAAGAAATGCCGGACTTGGACGTGAATGCGTTGTTTGCGACTGCCCTCGACGAAAGGGGGAGGCTATCCTTGCGCGAACACGTGACAGCGCTCCTATCGTCCCAGAGGGAGGTTGGCCACCCAGGAGTCATTGCCGCCGCTCTTGGAGAGTCGGACCTGTGGCTTTCGAGCCGGTTTGATGGACTGCAACGGATGGATCTTCGGACAGGAGACTGGATTTCGAGTGGAGAAGGTGAGCCGTGGGGATGCCCAGTACGGTCGATAACCATACATGGCGGTGCCGTGGAAGTGGAGTACAGTCCATTTGAGCCGACGACCTGTTTTCAGACGGCATTAACGACGGACCGGGGCCAAACGTGGCGAGTCACAAAAGGTAATCTGACCCTGCGTCCCAAAGGAGAGGAGGGAGAAGAAGCAGAGCCGGATTGACTACCTCGAATTCCCAGGAGCTTCCTTCCCTAGCAGGCATTCGTTGAGTTTTACGCCGCTCGCCGAGTTCGATGCCGCAGGCGCAGTGGCGGGCAGTCCAGCTTTTCCACCCGTGACGAGAGATGCCGAAACCCGAAATTCCCAGCCGTACAGTTGGCAGGCTACCAGGCGCGCCAAGCCACGATCATCTTGCCTGTCTTTGGCTTCTGCTTGAAGTAAGACAGATCGTCTTGCAGAAGGCCGCCTGTAGCCGGGTCCGGGTTGAGGTAAAGAACGCTCGATCCTTTCAAACCATAGACAAGGCAGACGTGCCCGCCCCTGATCTTTGGTTCGTAGTAGGCCAGGATGACCCAGCCGGACCCCAGTTTCTGCGCCAGATAGTCTGGCTTGGAAGTGAAAGTTTCGGGATCCCACGACTCGGTCTTCATCCCGAAACGTGCCTCGCCCAAGATCGTCTTGATCCCCTCGGGCTTGATCGTACCGTCCTGGTAAGTGTATGTACGGTTGTTTTCTGTGTCGTAGGTGTCGGCCAGTTCACGCTCCGTGACCTTGGGCCGGCCCGGGGATCCCATACAAAAGACGTGCAGGACGGCTGCCCAGCAACTGTTATTCCAGAGTTGGCGATAATCCTCCGGAGTACTCCAAACCCTGTCTGCCATTTTCCTGGACCTCCTGCCCAACGGTAGCACAGAGACGGGCGGCTTGCACCGTTTGGCGCCGTCTCGGCTCCCCCCGCTCTTGCCCGGTTTATGAGGGCCAAAATGATGCAGCAAGCATGAAGTTTCAAGGCAGAATTGGACGAGTACCATGCCTCAGAGATTTGCCTTCGAGGTTGAGATAAACCAGTACCGCGTCATCCAGCTCCCGATGGAAGTTCCCGTGGGGAGGGCACTTCTTCTCGTCGTCGTACCCGATCCGAAAGAACCGGATCGACCCGCTCCGGCCGAAACCGAAGACAAGAGAGACTTGGAATAACGGCTGCGTCTTCGGGGCGGCAGAGGAACTCGCGGTGTTCAAGAGGGTCACGGCCCGGTGCGCCGCGAGCAGTTCGACCGGGGGCCGAGTATCTGTGGCGATCCGGGAAGCTGGCCGAGAGAGTAAACTGGGAAGTGATGCAACAGGCGGATCTGGTGGCTTTTGCCCGGCGGGACTGGAAGGCGGTGGAGGATTCGAAAACCACCTATTGGAAGACCGTGGCGGCGTCGGAGGGCATCGAACCTCTCGTCCGTGCGGCCGATGCTCTGCGGCTTTTCGCACACGAGTGTCACCCCGGGTGGCCTTCCGAGGAGGAGAGGGTCCTGGACTTGGAATCGCATGCGCGGGTTGCCTTTGCACTGAGTCATGCCGCACGCGTCTGGAATCGTTGACCTGCTGCGGGATCTGTCCCGGTTTCTGCCGCTCGTGTCGGAGGGCTGGTACCTTTTCGGTGCCCAGGCGGTCATCATTTGGGGCTCTCCCCGGATGACGGCTGATGTGGATGTGACTGTCAAGCTCCGTGAGGAGAATCCCATGTTCTTGGTGAATGGGCTGGCGGAGGGTGGATTCAGGGTCAGGGTGGCACGGGTCGAGGAGTTCGTTCAGAGAACTCGTGTTATCCCGTTTGTCCACGAACCCTCTGGAATTCCCGTCGATGTGGTGATCGCCGGGCCTGGCCCCGAGGAAGAGTTCTTGAGACGGGCGGCAAACGTCGAGATTGGCGGGATCCTCGTCCCCGTCATCAGTCCCGAGGACCTCGTCATCACCAAAATTCTGGCTGGACGCCCAAAGGACCTCGAGGATGCGCGGTCTGTCATCCGGTCAAGGGGGGCCGCCATGGATATTTCCAGGGTACGTCTCGTTCTCCGGCTCCTGGAAGAAGCCCTCGGGCAGTCTGACCTCACCCCGAGTTTCGAGGACGTGTGGTCGCGGGAAGCGGTTCCTCGGAGCGCCGGCAAGCAGAAGACTCCACGGAGGAAACGCCTCCCGTAAAGTCCTCTGGAGCCCATCATCCACGACGAGACCAACTGGGATCCGGAGAATACCTCGTGCCCGGTGTTGTTATACAAACTGTGGATTTGCGCCACGCCGTTGACACCCCACGGGACACCATCCAATGTGGCTGATCACGCCAGTGTGCCAAGCGACGGCTCGGACTCCTCATCATGTCGTTTCAGGCGCATCCTCAGAATGTCCGCGGGTGAAAGAAACCCCAGGAGAGCGGGATCGGTCTCCGAAACGACAACGGGAGCCCGGGTCTCCTTGGCGCGCGCCAATTCAAGAACCGCCTCTGCCAGGGACAAGTCAGCCGGCAGCAAAATGTTCGCTGCGGCCATGCGAGACTCGACAGGCTCATCCAGGACTCCTTCGAGCACGGCGTTATCGAGGACCTGATGTTCGAAAACGCCCACACACCGCCCGGCTGCATCCACAACCGGGTACCTCGGATGCCGGGTGCTTTCGAGGAACTGGCCTGCTTCTCGAAGCGTCATGTCGAGGCGAAGCGCGACGGGCGGCTCGGACATGGCGTCGCGAACCCGCACGCCTGAAAGCGGATCCTCTGCTGACTCTCCGGTCTCAATCCCGGCCGCCTGTAATTGCGTTTCCACGAGCGTCTCACGAGAAAGACGACGGGAAATGACGGAGGACAGGGCAACCGCCAGCATGAGTGGAACAACCAGACCGTAGTCCCCCGTCAGTTCGAAGACAATCAGGATGGCCGAGACAGGCGTTCTCAGAAACCCCGCAAAGAGCGCTCCCATGCCGACAAGTGCGTAGGCAGCGGGCTCGATGTGGGAATGCGGGAATAGGAGCAGTCCGGCATGTCCCATTGCCGCCCCCAGGGACGCTCCCATGAAGAGTGACGGAGCAAAGACACCGCCCACGAGCGGCGCCGCCAAAGCCAGACAAACCCCGATCGTCTTGGCGAGAAAGGCGAGTGCGCTTTCTTCGGCCGTGCCTCCACCGTGAAGCCACAACGAGATAGAGGGATATCCCACGCCGATGGCCGGAGACGAAATGGCGCCGAGAAGCCCGACTCCCAGACCCGCGATGCCCCCTCTGACAGCCCTGAACTGCCGCGGGAAGTGCTTTTCGAGCCGGCGGAACTGCTGGTCAACAAGCGGAACGGCCCGGGGAATGACTCCGGCAACGAGGCCACAAACAGCTCCAAGCAATGCAAAACCAAAGAGTTCTCGCGGGTCATCCCACGAGCCAGGCGCAGCCGGCAGAAGGCGGCCCCCGCCGAGTACTCCGCGTTCCACGACGGCCGCGGCAACGGCAGCCAAGAGTGAACTGCCCAGGACTCCTCGTGACGCCGTGCCCATGATTTCTTCCATGGCAAAGACCACACCCGTCATCGGGGCACCGAAGATCGCGGCTATTCCAGCCGCTGTTCCAACTGGAATCATCCCCTTGGCAATGCGTCCTGGCAGTCCTAGCACTCTGGCCGTCAACGTCGCAAAACTGCTAGTGAGGACAACCGTGGGTCCCTCTGGACCCAGCGGCGTTCCTGCTCCGAGCGAAAGGACGTTCGCAACAAAGGTTCCGATAAACGTTCTGATGTCCAGGGTCGCGGATTCGGCGTAGGCTTTGCGCACGAGAGTCAGTCCCCCGCCTGCCTGGGGAGAGAACCGGGGAACCAATTCGCTGAGCGCGGCTCCGACAGCCGCGGGAAGCGCCAGAGTGAGCAGAACCCTCAGTGGTCCTGACGAAACTCGCGCAACGGACCCGGAGAGAATGCGCTCTCCCAGGAGCAAGGCCAGGTGGAACATGACTGCGGCAAGGCCACACCCCGCACCAGTCAACACCACGACGACCAGAAGGACCTGGCGCGGCCTCCGGTCCATGAGATTGCGAAAGCCGGAAGAGAGGATGGACCCTATCAACGCCGGGATGCGACCGCTCGTCCAGGTTTCGGGGCCGTCAGGCGGGGCCGGACGCGGGGTCCCTGGGGCCGTGTCAGGCACTTCTTGGTCCTTTCCGCCGGGCGATGGCGACTTGCGATCCTTCACTCTGGTGGCTTTTCTTCAAGCGCCCGCTTGCTGATTTCCTCCGGAACGATCGGCGGAAGCGCCATCTCCTCGAGAGCGGGCTTTGAACTCGGGGACTCTGAAGACACTTTTTGTGGTGCCGTCTTCGCCGTGAAGGAAAAGAGGCTCCTGGTCTTTCCCGCTGGAGGGAGGACGACGAGCCGCGCTCTTGCGCCCGCGCGCTCCAGCGTCTCGCGGTGCAGGCGTTCCATCGTCGAGCGCCGGCTGAGGGCAGCCTCGCGTGCGAGCGCCTTGAACTTCTCTGCCCCGGCCTTGGCGGATTCCACCCTCTCCCTGCGGGAACTCTCGGCGCTTCTGAGAGTTCTGTCTGCTTCGGCACGTGCGAGGGCCATCGCTTCTGAACGTTTCCCTTCCGCCTCGTTTACGCGCTTCTCGCGCTCGGATTGAGCCGTGCTCACAGCCGTGAAGGCATCTTCGGCTCCCAGAGGCGGGCCAGACGAGACGATCGACAGCCCCAAGACGCGAACTCCGAGGCTTGACGAATCCGAGGATCCCTGGACCTCGAGTCTCATGGCTTCCTGCAAGAGTGCCTTGCCAGTCGTCAAGACGGTCTCGATGCCGGCGACACTCGCCTGCCGTGTCGCCGATGCCATCGCGATACTCCTCAAGAGCACCTCAGGGTCCTTGTGTACGGCGAGGAACTTGACCGGGTCTTCCACGCGGTACTGCAGTTGCAATCTCAGGGAGATGAGGTTCTCGTCACCCGTTGTCAGTTCGAGGGGCGTTCCGTCCTGCCTGGCCAGTTCGATTCGTCGAACGGACCCAACCGAGACTCTCTCCAAACTCTCGACTCCTGGAATCACGTAAACGGCACCGGGGCCTGCCGGAGCCTCCAGGATGCGGCCAAACCGGCGCACGACTCCCATCTCTCCGCTTTTGATGAACTGGATGCCTGTCGCGAGAAAGCCCAGCGTGAAGATGATGGCTCCGAGCCCTGAAAGGCGGCGGCGGCGCCAGTAGATCCAGCTCGTGAGGGCCCAGAGCATGCGGACGTGGGGCGGAACGCCCTCGGAGGTTTCCTTCACTTCGAAGGCGTCTCCCCTGTTCCTGGTCCTCTCGTCAGGATCTTCATGACGGGGCCATCAGATTCGAGAAAGATTGTCGTCTCTTTCCCCACGATCTTCTCGTAGGCATTCAGCGCACGGACGAAGTCGTAGAGTTTTGGGTCGGCCCGGTACGCCTCCGCGAAAAGCCGGGTGGCTTCGGCTTCACCCTGTCCTCTCAAGATTTCCGCATCACGGGCGGCCTCCGCAAGAAGAAGTCTCTTCTTCTGCTCCGCCTCGGCCTCGATTTTCTGCGCCGCTTCTTCGCCCTCGGAGCGCAGCCGGCGCGCGATCCGGTCTCGCTCCGCGCGCATGCGGGCCACGATTGCCTCGCGGTTCTGATATGGGAAATGGACTTGAGAAATCCAGGCCGCCTCCACCCGGATTCCAAATCCGGCCCTGGCCGCTTCATCCACGGAGGCCCGTACCTCGTTCGCTATTTGGTCGAGCTTGACGGCACCAGGGACGGTCGAGAAGAACATCTCCGAAGGCGAATGCCCGGCGGAGGCCCCCAGCGCGGCGATGGCGAGATCGACGAGCCGTGCCTCGGCCCCTTGAATGTCCCGAACTCGCTGCACGAAGAGTGCCGGGTCATCAATGTGGTAGACGACGGCCAGGTCGAGCAGGAGGTTCTTTTTGTCTTCGGTAAGGAACTCCGTTGGCGGTATCCGCAACAGAAGACGGCGCCGTTCCAGTCTCAGTACGGACCCTATGGGCCGCGGCACGATGAAATGCAATCCCGGAGGCATCGGTGCTCCGCTGATGCGTCCAAAACGAACGGGGATCGCCACCTCCGTCTCGTCGACGATGACTATACAGGCTGCCGCTACCGCGACAACGGCCGCCAAGATGATGAGAATCCGGCTTTTCACGGCTTCCCCGGGAGCGAGTCGACGATGTTGTGTTCAATGGAGCCTGGCGCCACGATGAGACGGCGATTCGCCAGCGCGCGTTCGGCTGTCTCCCAGTAAAGCCGTGTTCTGGTTTCGTTTCCCGGGGACGCAGCGACGGCATCCGCGTGTTCCTTGAAGGCTTTCCTGGCCCCTTCGGCCTCCATCGTTCTCTCTCCTTTCGTGGCTAGCGCCTGGCTCTCCAGAAGCGCCGCTTCTCCTCGCGCTTTTGGAATCGCCGACTCGGCCACGGCCATCGCCTCGTATTTCCGTTTCTCCAGATCCTCGGCCGCGCTCCCGACATCGCGAAATGCCGTCACAGCCCCCTGAGGAGGATGCAAGTCGAGGATATTGAAAGACATCACCTTGAAGGGGAGTTTCGCTGCCAGAAGCTCCTTGACCAAGAGCGCCTGGGCCTCCTTTTCGAGTTCTCCACGCCCTCCCGATAGGACCGTATCAATCGCGCGGCCTCCGGCCAGACGCCTCAAGACATCCTGAACGAGTGGCCGAATGGTATCCGCCCCTTCCTTCAATGAGAAGGCAACGGCCCTGCCATCCGTCATGACAACGTGAATCGCCAGCTTGATTTCGATGACGTTCTGGTCACCGGTGACAAACGAGGACTCGACTGGGTTGTCGCCAGGTGTCGTGTAGATCGCGTGCCAGGTGTTGCCGGCGTACATCCAATCATCTCCACCGGCCTCTGGAATGCCAGCGGTGCGGAATCCGAAATCGAGTTTCAGAAGAAGGCCCGCGGGAACCTTCACAACCGATGCGAATGGTGCCGGAACTGTCCAGTGCCAGCCCGGCCCTAGCGGGTTTTCGCTCACTCGCCCGAGGATCTTCACAAACCCCTGGCTCTCTTGCGGAATGGAAACGGTTCCCGTGGCGAGCCAAACGAGAACGCAAATGCCAGAAGCTGCCATGGAGAGCTTGCGGGCCGGCTGCAAGGAGAGGGCCTGGCGCATTTCGCTCAGCCACGCAGCCGTCGCCGCCGGTACGAGTCCATGAAACGCAGCCGCGATCTGGCGAACGCCCTCCCGCGCCCCGACCCGGATCAGAGAAAGCGTGAACGGGATACCAAAGAGAAACGCAAAGACCAATTCCCACGCGGCAATCCCGCGTTCCAAGAGAGCAGGGCTCTCAACAGCGCCTTTGAAGAACACCGGAGTCAGGGCGTGAAAGACCAATCCGAGTCCGAAGGAAACGAGGAGCGTGGCCAGCAAGATCGAGACAAGAAACTTGCGCCCGAACTGACGCTTGATGAGCAGGATGGCCGGAGCGTTTGTGACGGGTCCCGTCAGGAAAAGCACCAGGGCTGCGGCGGGAGCCAGACCCTTGGAGACAAGTACGGCACCCAGCGGAGTCGACGCGGAAGCGCACAGGTACAGAGGAACCGCGATAACCGCGGCGAAGACCATCTGGCCCAGTATCCCGCCAGGAATGAAGCGCGAGAGGTCAGAGGGGAGCGCTGCCGCCAGAAACCCCGAGAGCGTCAATCCGGCCAGGAGAGGCCAGGAGATCTCGTCGAGCACCTCACGAAAGCCGAAATGCCAGATCTCTGAAACCCATCCTCGTAGCCGTGACCCCAGCGATCGGGGCCCTTCCTCTGTTGGCTCGTGGGCACCTGATGAGGCAACGTCTTTCTGCGCTCCCCGGCGTGCCCACACTCTCTTGATGAGGTTTGTGAGGCCCCTTTTCACCTTCTCGACCCATGGCGGGTCGCGATGGCAGTGGCAGTCTTCACCAGCGGGAACGTCGTCTTCCCGGACCGTGTTGTCTGGCGGCCCCCACGCTTCCGACGCCAGTACGAAGATGCCCGCCACGAGCCCGGCCACGAAGCTTGCCAGAACCCTCACAGCGGCAAAGACCGGATTAAAGAGCCCGGCTGTGAGAAGCACGGTGTCTTCACTATTTTCGGGTGTGGCGACCGCAAACGCCGCTGCCGATTCCGGGGTCGCCCCGCGCTTCTTCATGGTCACGACAATGGGCAACACACCGCACGAGCAAACAGGTAGCACGACGCCAAACCCTATTCCAGAGAGTATCGACCGTAGCCCCCTGGTGCTCAGGTTCTTCCCGAACGAACGTCCCTTCAAGAAAACGTGGACGAGCCCCGCCAGGAAGAACCCAACCGCCAGATAGACACTGCTTTTAGCCAGGATCTCGGCCGTGTAAGCCAAGATCCTAACGAGCCCGCGGAAGACGGAATCCATAGGTCACCGGGCCGCTTCGGCGGCCAGAGCCTTGTTAACGCTCCAGCTCAAACCCGGCCGGAGGCGTCAAAAGCGGCTCGCGGGCTGTCAGCACAGTCCCGGCAACCGGTAGCAGCACAGTGTGCGTGTTCGCCCCAAACGGAACGTGAACCTCGTAGTAACCGAGCGGTGAAACGGCAATCAGATTCGCCTGAACCTGCTTGAGGTCCGCCATTGGGCAATTAACGTACACTTTCATCGGAATGTCCATGCCACACCTCCTCCAGTTTTCCCTGTCATTCTAGCCCGCATCAGCTCTCTTCGGAGGCGTCATCGGACTCATCATCGTTTTCCTCGTCGGGCCCTCCGGCCTCTCCCCGGTACTCTTTCAGTTTACGCTGCAATGTGCGCAGGCCAATTCCCAGGCGTTCAGCGGCCTTTCGCCGGTTTCCGCCCGAGGTCTGGAGCGCCATCAGGATCGCTTCTTTTTCGATCTCGGCCATTGTTTTCCCGATGAGGCTTCCAAATGCTGGAACCGTCACGGGGTGAGCCGCGGGCTGGGGGGTGGCGGCCGCGGCCTCATCGCTTTCGGGAATTGGAATCATGGCGAGAGGTGCCGATTCCCCGGCGAGCCTGACGGCATCTGGAAGGTCGGAGACATCGATACGGGACCCGGAGCAGAAGAGCACGGCGCTTTCGAGAACGTTTTTCAGCTCCCTGACGTTTCCTGGCCACGAGTAGTTAATCAAGGCATGGAGCGCGCCGGGAGAGATTCCGGTCACGGGCCGGTCATGCTCGCGGGCGAAGACGTCACGGAAGCGTTCGACGAGGAGCGGGATGTCCTCGCGGCGCTCGCGCAGGGCTGGAATCTCGATTGTGACGACGGAGAGGCGGTAGAAGAGGTCCTGGCGAAAGCGCTGAGCGGCGATCTCTTTCTGCAAATCGCGGTTCGTGGCCGCGATGAGCCGGAAATCGACGTCCTTCGATTCGTTTCCGCCGACGGGCGTGACACGCCGCTCCTCGAGCACTCTCAAGAACTTCACTTGTAAGTCGGGCGGCATCTCGGAGACCTCATCCAGAAAGAGAGTGCCGCCGTGTGCCTGCTCGATCCGGCCCATTCTCTTCACCAGGGCTCCTGTGAAAGCACCTCGTTCGTGTCCGAACAACTCCGACTCAATGATTTCTTTTGGAATGGCGCCGCAATTGAGGGCCACGAACGCCTTCGCCCGGCGTGGGGAGTTGTGATGAAGGGCGTTGGCGACGAGTTCTTTCCCCGTTCCGGACTCCCCCGCCACGAGGATCGTCGTTTTCGCCGGTGCCACGACGCGGAGCCTCTCGAAGAGGCGTTCCATTGGCTTTGACACCCCCAGAATTGCCTCGAACCCGTAACGCTTGTCGAGCCGTTCCTTGAGAGTCTTGATTTCCCCGGCCTGCCGGGCCCTGTTCAGTGCGGCCGCGGCGCGAAGCCTGAGGTCATCCTTGGCGATCGGCTTGGCAACGTAGTCCACGGTTCCGAGAGCGCGTGCCGCGATGAGTGTGTCGACATCTCCGAAAGCCGTCGTCAGGAGAACCGAGACGTCGGGACGGGCGGCTGCCAGCTCAGTGGCCAGTTCTAACCCGTTTTTCCCGGGCATCTTGAAATCGGTGACCACCAGGGCCACGGACGAGTCCTCGATTGCTCTCGTGAGAGCGCTGTTCGCGTCACCGAACTCCTCGACGCGCCGTCCATCTGTCTGAAGGGTCAACGCCATGGCCCGGCGGCTTCCTGCATCGTCGTCCACGACGAGAACGAGAGGCTCGCGGGATCCGGGAAGAGTGGAACTCATTCGTTTTCCTCTGCGAGAGCCTTCTCGAAGGACTCTTCATCCCACACCGGCACTCCCAGGGACCTGGCTTTCTCGAGCTTGGAGCCGGCTTCTGTTCCGGCAATTACCGCGAAAGTCTTCTTCGAAACACTCGAACTCACCTTTCCTCCCTTTGACTCGATGAGGGCCGCCGCCTCGTCACGGGTCCGCCCGGCAAGCGTTCCGGTCAAGACGAATGTCTTTCCCGAAAACGCGGCTGAAGCAGCCTGCGGGCCCTTCAGATGACTCATACGGACTCCAGCCGCCCGGAGTTGAGCCAAGAGCCGCAGATTGGCATCGTTTTGAAACCAGGCCCGCACAGCTTGCGCCGTCTCGGGGCCAACATCTGGCACGGGAATCAAGTCTTCCTCCGTGGCCGTTGCGAGCCTGTCAATGTCCCCGAAGTGCCCTGCCAGGACTCTGGCCGTCTTCTCTCCGATGTGCCTGATCCCCAGACCGAAAAGGACCCGTGAAAGGCCCGCGCTTTTGGATTTCTCTATCTGGTCCAGGACATTTGCCGCCGATTTCTCTCCCCACCGGGGAAGCTCCGCGAGTGTGCCAGCATCGAGCGAAAAGAGACTCGCAATCCCTGAAACGAGACCCGTCTCGAGAAGTTGCAGGATTCGCTCCCCGCCCAGGCCCTCGATGTCCATGGCTTTTCTTGAAACGAAGTGCGCGAGTGCCTCTTGAACCTGGGCCGGGCAGGAGGAGTTGATGCACCGGAAGGCGACTTCAGAAGCTTCTCGAACAACGCGTTGCTGGCAGGCAGGGCATGTCCGCGGCATCTCCCACGGAATTGAGGTCTCGGGGCGCTTCTCGAGGATCACGCGCGTCACCTTGGGGATGACGTCGCCACCCTTTTCAACGGCCACCGTGTCGCCCACCCGAACGTCCTTGCGGGCGAGATCCTCATAGTTGTGAAGGGTGGCCCGCCGGACGGTGGAACCAGCAAGGAGAACCGGTTCAAATTCCGCCACCGGCGTCAGAACGCCCGTCCGTCCAACCTGCACGACGATCGCCGTCACGCGAGTCGTCGCCTCTTCGGGCGGGAACTTGAACGCCACGGCCCAGCGGGGGAACTTCGCGGTCTGCCCCATTCGCTTGCGCTCTTCGATCTCATTGACCTTCAGAACGACGCCGTCGGTCTCGAACGGCAAACCGTGCCGGTTCACGTTCCACACAGCCAAAAAGTCCATGATCTCGCCGTGGCTTCCAAGAAGCGCACGGTGTGGACTCACGGGAAACCCGAGCCGCTCGAGGGTCTCGAGTTCTTGTAGTTGCGTTTTTGGAGCGCCTGAGCCTTCCCAGCGTGCGATGGAATAGAGAAACACAGAGAGTTTGCGTTGCGCCGTGATTCGGGAATCGAGTTGGCGGAGCGAACCCGCTGCCGCGTTTCTGGGGTTTGCAAAAAGAGGTTCCCCGGCCAGTTCCCGCTGCGCGTTCAGCTCCACGAAGGCCGGTTTTGACATGTAAACCTCGCCTCTTACCTCCACGAGAGCGGGGACCCCTTCTGCTGTCAGTGAGAGGGGGAGAGCGCGGATTGTCCGTACATTCGGCGTAACCCCTTCACCCGTGGCACCGTCACCGCGCGTCGCCGCCTGCACCAGTTTCCCATCCTCGTAGACCATTGAAATGGAAAGCCCGTCGATCTTCAATTCCCCAACGACCGCGGGAGCCCTCCCTGAAAGAAACTCCGAGCAACGCTGAAGCCAGGCAGCCACCTCGGGAGCATCGTATGCGTTGTCCAGAGACAGCAACGGAATCGCGTGGGTGACCGGCGGCAGCTTTTCGACCCGCATTCCCCCGACGCGATGAGTGGGCGAATCGGGGGTGACGAGATCCGGGCGGGAGGCCTCGATTTCCTTGAGCCTTCTGAGGAGTTTGTCAAACTCGAAATCGCTGATCTCGGGTCGAGCCTCGTGGTAGTAGAGAGCGTTGTGGCGATCGATCTCGCTTCTCAGCCAAACAGCTTCTTCTTCGATGGTACGGGGAAGGGAATTCTGCATCGCAGAGGGGAGTATAAGAAAGACGCGTTGGTCAAGACGTCTCCGCTCCATGAAAGGTACAATTCACCGTGCGAACCGCACCAGGAGACCACGCACACCCCATGAACGAGCCGCAACCGACGGACGAGATTCAGATCCGGCTGAAGACGGGAACCTCCCCGGCCTGGGCTCGCGCAGCCTCGGAGAAACTGGGAGAGTTCCTGGCTGACCATGCCGCGTGCGAGCTGCAGGCGGCCGTTTATGCCCTCTCCCTCGTCGGCAGTTACCCGGACGATCCCGGCCTTGCCGAAACACTGACGGCTCTGGCCGCCGAAGAACTGCGGCACTTCAGAAAAGCTCTCAGGGAATGCCGCAGGTTCGGGGTGGGTGTTTCGACGCGCCGCCGCAACCCCTACGCCGCGCGTCTGCGCGACGCGTGCCAGGCCAAGACTGAACCGGAAAGAGGCGTGGAGCGGCTTCTGATTGCCGCCCTGATCGAGGCGCGCAGCCACGAGAGGTTTCTTCAACTCTTGCCGCTTCTCACTGACGCCCGCCTGCGGCGTTTCTATAACGAGCTGGCGGAAGCCGAGGCGCGTCACGGCCCGGCCTATCTCGAACTCGCGAAACGCCGCGGAGGTTCCGAGTTGACGGCCCGGACGCTCGAGAGACTCTCCGATGTCGAGTCAGGGGCGCTCTGTCTTCCCTGTACCGGCCCAATCATGGTTCACTCCCCGAATCCGCCCGAGAAAGAGAACGAACACAAGGAGCTGCGATGAGCCTTCTCAAGGAATTTCTCCTGATCGATTCCGACCGCCGCTCAGCCCAGACCGCGCTCCGGCAGGAGTCGCTCCACCGGCGTTTGAGAATCGAGGAACTCTCGCAAGAGGCGAGGCGCAAGAGAGACGAGATCAACATGCTCGAGCAGGGGTTGAGCCGGCTCTCCTCGGATCTCATCCGCCTCGAGCAAGAAATTCTGGAACTAGATCAACGACGGGAAGAGTACGAGCGAGAGGCGACCGAGCGGAAAGCGAATATCCTCTCGCAAACCCTGGAAGCTGACACCAACGACGCGCTGCAGTTCATCGAGGAGTACCGCCATCTCAGGGCCAACTACACCGTTCAGCGCGAGCGCCTGCAAAACCAGCCCGATGCTGGCAGGCTCATCGACAGCTACTACCAACTCGAGCGGTTTCTAAAGGACCCAGCTCACCCGATCCCGGATGCCGCGCGCATGGCCCTTCAAAAAGAGCGCTCGGATCTCCTGGCGAAGATCGGTCCGCTCGTATCGCCGCCTCCGTCACCTCAGGGGACCCTGAAGACCACGATGATTTACTCCGCGGACGATGGCGAAGAGCCGCGAGCCCTCGTGGCCATTGCGCTTCCCCGTATCACGGATCAGAGCGATCCCAATGACCTCGCGGCTGCTCTCCTCTTCGGGGCTTACGCGCTGGCCATCGAGAGGCTGGGACCACAGCTCCCCGCGCCCCAGTGCCTGCACGCTGGCTTCGTGTTCGACTTGGCTGCCCCGGCCGATGCTCCGGCGGAGTTCGCTTTCGAACTCTTTTCCGCGCTGGAAGATGGACTGAAAAAGACGGCAGACACTCTGACCATTAGATGCGAAATCACGGGGCTTTACGTCGAGCCAGAAATCGCCCTCGCCGTGTTCCCGCGTGACTTTGGAAGCAAGGAGGTTTGACATGCCCGCACGCTGGATTGGTGACGTCGCCCATGAACTCGGACTCTCGCCTTTCGGCGTGGTGAAGCTGCTGGCCATTCAGCGCGCCTATCCACTCACGGGCATGCTCGAGGAGAGTCATCTCGGCTTACTCAAAATCAAGAGGGCTGACAGCAAGCCGGGCGCGGTCATCAGCGGTGTCCGTTCGGCTCCCGTGCCTCCCGCGTCCCTCCCGCAAGAAGCGGTTGACAGCCGCGAGATCACGGCCCCGATTGCAAAGCTCGACAGTTCCGAGGAGAAGACGGCCATTCTCGGGAAAATCGCGCAGCTTTCTATTCTCCCGCCCACCAAGCAGTGAGGCGCTGGCCCGAGCGTTGAACCTAACTTGAAGAACCAATTTCTGTGCTGCCTGGCCAGGGTCGCTCCCGGGCTACTCTTCCTGTCACTTCTCTCTTTCCCCCACTCTCTTGGGGCCACCGACACGGGTCTCTTGACGGATGACGATCGGCCAGAAGAAGTCAGGGCGGGCGTCGAGTCCGCGCTTCGTCCCGCAAGTGCTGCCGTCACCGTCGTGGCTTCCCGTATTCCCGCCCAGGAGCCGGGCTCCACGGTTCGCGTTTTGACGCGAGAAGACATTTCGGCCTTGCCCGTTCGCTCGGTTTCGGAACTCCTCCAGTGGATGCCCGGAATCGATGTCAGGAGACGCGGGGCGGAAGGGATTCAGGCAGATGTGGGCATTCGCGGCGCCGACTTCAACGGAACCGTCGTCCTTGTTGATGGCGAGCCCGTCAATGATCCTCAGACTAATCACTTTTCCATGGACCTTGACATTCCCATGGATGCCATAGAGAGGGTCGAGGTTCTCTACGGTTCGGCATCCGCACTCTACGGTTCAGGAGCCGTGGGCGGGGTGGTGAACATCGTGACGCGCGCCGCTTATCTTGGGCGCGGGCGCGCGCAAGTCGAGGGCCGTTACGCTCACGGATCGGATTCTCTGGACGTCTTCGGGGTGCGGCTCGCTTCCCGGCTGGGAGATTCGGCTGCCGTCGCCGTCGACTGGGGCCGCGGCGAGTCTTCGGGGTTCATGGACGACCGGGAGTTTTCCTCTCATTCGGGGCGGCTCTCGGCGCGCTGGGACTCAAACGCTGGACCGCTCACGCTGACGCTTGGCAGGGCTCGCCGGAAATTCGGAGCCTATGCGTTCTACGGCACGCGGTACCCCAACCAGTACGAAGAGACAAAAACGGAGACCGCGCGGCTGGCGGGAGACTTCAAAGCCGGGGAATGGACCGTCTCGCCTTCGGTCGCCCTGCGGACACACGACGACGATTTCATTCTCGAGAGAAGTGACCCTTCCTTCTACAGAAACATCCACGAGAGTAGAACGGAAACGGCACGGCTTTCGGCCCGGCGCCCGTTTCTGGGAGGCCAACTCGTCCTCGGAACCGAGGGTGCGCGCGAGTCGATTGAATCGACGAACCTCGGAGATCACACTCGCGACCGCCTGGCCGCGTTCCTGGAGTTTGGAACGCCCCTCGTCCCCAAGAACCCCGATAAGGCCGCTTTGCGGTTGGGGCTTCGGTGGGATCGCTACGAGGACTTTGGCTCTCGCCTGACGCCCCAAATTTCCCTTTCCTACGGTCTCACTCCTCTCATCCGGTTGCGGACGTCCGCGGGAACGGCCTTCAGGGTGCCGACCTTCACCGAGTTGTATTACAGCGACCCGCAAACACTGGGGAACCCAGACCTTGCGCCAGAACAAGCTTTTAATCTGGATGCCGGCATCAACGTCAGTCCCGGGATCTTCCTCTTTGATGGCGGCGTTTTCTATCGCGACAGCAAGGACGTGATCGACTACGTCCGTTCTTCGGCTGACGAGAAGTTCACCGCCTCAAACATCAGAAGCAACACCGTCTGGGGGCTCGAGTTCCTGGCCGAAATGAGGCCGCGCTCGCGGACACGAGTCCGGTTCACGAGGCTCGCCGTACAGACGAGCTACAACTTCGTCGACCTGGCAAAGCTCTCCGCCGAGGCCGGAGGCGCGACCGAAGGGCGGTACGTTCTGGATCCCCTCCACTCCAAATGGGACTTTGTGCTCGCCGGAATCCTCCCTCTCGAAATCGCGGCTCAAACTCGCCTGTCAAGGTACTCGAGACCCTCTCTCTCTGACGCCTACTGGCTCTGGGACGCTCGAATTGGCCGCCAGCTTCTCGAGGGGCAGATTCTGGAGATATATGTTGAAGGGCAGAACCTCTCGGACACTGAATACCAGGAACGTCCGGGAGTCCCGATGCCTGGCCGGACCCTCCTTGTGGGCGCCCGTCTGACATGGTGAATCGAAAGGTCCATGACATGAGAAAACTCGCACTCGTTCTCGCCTTCGCGTTAGCAGCCGTCAGCGCTTTTCACCGGAGCCTGGCCCTTCCTCAGGCGGTAGCGGTCGAATCCCCAAAAGCGGCTCAGGCCGCGGAAACGAGTGCTCCCCCGTTCAAGGCGCCTCCCGAGTCCATCGCCCGGATGCGGAACGACGTCGAGTACCTCGCGAGCCCTCCGTTGAAGGGCCGCAGGGCGGGAACCCTCGAGGCCGATCAAGCCGCGAGTTTTGTGGCCCAGGCCCTCAGGAAAGCTGGCATTCTCCCCGCCGGGAGCGCGGGGACCTATCTCCAGTCCTTCGACTTTATTGATGGGGTCGACCTTGGCCCCAACAACAAGCTCGTCACGGCGGCCGGCACGGAACTCGGCACAACGGGCATCATCGAGAAGGACTACCGGCCGCTCGCGTTCTCCACCAGCGGCAAGGCTGAGGGAGAGGTTGTCTTTGCCGGCTACGGTATTTCGGCCAAGGACCTCAATCACGACGATTACGAGGGGCTGGATGTCAAGGGCAAGGTCGTTTTGGTGCTGCGGTACGGACCAGATGGCGACGATCCGAAGTCTCCCTACTCCCCCTTTACCGCGCTCCGGTACAAAGCGACGACGGCACGCCAGAATGGGGCCGCCGCCGTCTTGTTCGTCACGGGCCCGCGGACGAAGGATGTCAGCGACGACCTCGTCGCCTTGCGAACCGACTCGAGCTTCACCGACGCGGGGCTCATCGCCTTTTCGCTGAAGAGGCCCGTGGCCGAACTGCTTTTCAAGAAGTCTGCAAAAACCCTCGAGGAAGCGCAAAAGACCCTGGATGAAACGCGTAAACCAGCCTCTTTCGTGCTGGCTGGCACCCGGGTGGAAATCGTTTCTGACGTCACGCCGCGGCGTGTCAAGACATCAAATGTCATCGGCGTTCTTCAGGGTTCAGATCCGGCTCTCAACACCGAGTTCATCGTGGTGGGAGCCCATTACGACCACCTTGGCATGGGCGGCTCCGGGTCACTCGAGCCGAACCCGGAAGGAAAGATCCACCCCGGTGCCGACGACAACGCTTCTGGCGTCTCGACACTTCTGGAACTCGCGCGCCTTCTCGTCTCCATGCGGCAACAATTGAAGAGAAGCGTTCTCTTCGTGAGTTTCGGAGCCGAGGAACTCGGTACGCTGGGGTCGCTTCACTTCACAAAGAACTCCACCGTCCCGTTCGAGAAGATCACCGCGATGATCAATCTCGACATGGTTGGCCGCCTGAGGAACGACAACGTGGACGTTCAGGGAACCGGAACCTCATCCAAATGGGCGGAGATTCTCGAGAGAGCGAATGCGGGGTCTCGCCTCAACCTGAGACAACAGCCAGGCGGCTTTGGGCCGTCGGACCATTCCCCCTTCTATACAGCCAACAAACCCGTCCTTTTCTTCTTCACCGGTGCTCATGGCGAGTACCACCGTCCCTCGGACACGGCTGAGAAGATTCTCTACGACGGTCAGGCGCGCATTCTCTCTCTTCTCGTTCCCATCGTGCTCGAGGTTTCCAGGCTGCAGGACGGATTGCCCTTCGTCCGGGTTGCGGGGGAAACGCGCCCTTCTGCCCCGGGCCGGGGCCGGGGGGCCTGGGTCGGAACGATTCCGGACTTCTCGGAAGAGAAGGCAGGGTTCCGAATCTCGGCCGTTACACCAGGATCTCCTGCTGAAAAGGCGGGTATCCTCGGCGGAGACCTCATGACGAAGTTCGGTGGCAAGGACATCCGGAATATCTACGACTACACCTATGCGCTTCAAGAACACAAACCAGGAGACAAGGTGGCCGTGGAAGTCAAGCGGAAGGAGAACGGATCCGAAGTCACGAAGATCATCGAAGTGACTCTGGGGTCCCGGCCGTCATCAGGGAAATGAAGGCGGTTAGCGTTCCGGTTTGCTACTATTACAAGGTCTCTGTGAGCCCGCTGGCGGGAGCCTGCGGGGTTCGGGAGTACCGTTGATGCACAAGATTCTTCTCGTGGACGACATGCGGAATTTCCTCGACCTCGAGGCCTCGTTTCTCTTGCGAGCGGAGTGTGTCATCTTGACGGCGAGCACGGGGTTGGAAGCGATTCGGGTGGCGAAGGCCGAACAGCCCCACTTGATCCTGCTGGACATCGAGATGCCAGAGATGAATGGCATTCAGGCGTGCCGGATTCTCAAGAGCGACCCGTCGACGCAGCGGATTCCAGTCATCATGCTGACGTCTATGCAGATGGAAGAAGAGGCCAAGCGAGCCGGGGCCGAGCACTTCATGCGCAAGCCGGTCGACGAGCCCCGATTCCTCACGGACATCCGGAAATTCCTGCCGAACCTCGTCGTCCGCGCGGATGAACGGGTGGAACTGAACACGCCGGTCACCTTCTGGCGGGATGGAGAGGCCTTTGACGGCCGGCTGTTGAACCTCTCTCGTACGGGGTTTTTTGTCGCGTGTGATGATCCCCAGCCAGTCGGTGCCCGGCTGGAGGTCTCGTTTTCTCTCCCCCGCGATTTCTCCGGGAAGCTGATAACTGCAGAGGCCATCGTTGTTAGGCCCTCGGATACGGCTCGCCGCGGGTTCGCGTGCCGGTTCTTCCAGATCTCTTCAGGCGCGCGGCTTTTCATCATCGAGTTCCTCGAGCGTTCCGCTGGGCCCCGGTCGGTCGAGGGGCGCTAAGTAGACCATGGAAAACAATTCGTCCTTCTCCTTACTCTTTCCCCTCTCCCCGGTGAACGGGGAGAGGGTGGCCGTGAGGCCCGGAGAGGGGTTCTTGGGGAAGCGAAATTGAGTTTGGAAGCAAGTTTTTTTCGGCCTACTTAGGTACCGGCCACCGGAAGCGGATCTAACACCCCTGCATCGAAGCCTTCACTTCGAGGAGCCGGATTCCCATGCGCTTTGCGTAATCTCGAATACGCTCTTCCCGGTAGAATTCTGCAAAGTAGATTCCACACAGGCCGGCGTTCGCGATGAGTTTGAAGCAGTTCCAGCAGGGTGATGCCGTGGTGTAGATCTCGGCTCCCTCGATCCTCACGCCATTCATCGCGGCCTGCAGGATGGCATTGGCTTCGGCATGGACCGTGGCCACGCAGTGCCCGTTCTCCATCTCGCAGCCCACCTCGTCGCAGTGTGGCAGGCCGCGGAGGCTTCCGTTGTAACCAGTCGAGAGGAGGCGCCGGTCGCGAACAATCACAGCCCCGACGTGCTTTCTGGGGCACGTCGAGCGTGAGGAAACCTCCAGGGCGATATTCATGAAATAACGGTCCCACTCCACTCTGTTCGTCATGCGCTTAATTATCAAGTAAAGGAAGTTCCTCTCGTAGAGGGAGATCCAGTGTTTTTCGCGCTAGGATTCCTTCATGACAGAGCGTTCGGTGGTTGTGACCGGTCTCGGAGCCGTGACTTCGGTGGGAGCCAGCCTGGCGGCGACGTGGGACGGCCTGACAAATGCGCGCTGCGGGATCGGACCGATCACGATTTTCGATGCAACCGGATTCCGAACCTGTCTGGCCGCTGAAGTTCGAGAGATCCCCAGAGTCAGCGGGCCGTTTCCCCTGCGCCGGCTCTCGCGCACGGACAAAATCGGCCTAGCAGCAGCGGAAGAAGCCATCTCGGATTCGGGTCTCGACCTCTCGAGAGAGGACCCGGAACGCATCGCCGTCGTTCTCGGTTCGGGTGTTTCCGGTCTTCTCGACAGCGAGAATTACTTTCGTGACCTGAATTCTCGGGGACCGAGACGGGCACGGGCTTCGCGCGTGCTCAATCATCCGCCTGACCAGACAACAGACCGTATCGCCGAGAAGTGGAATCTCAACGGCTTCCGGTCGACGATCGCGACAGCCTGCTCTTCTTCCGCGACCTCTTTGGGTTACGGCGCGGATCTCATCCGCCACGGTTTTGCAGACATTGTCATCACCGGCGGAGCCGATACCCTCGCCCGGCTTACTCACGGGGGTTTTAATGCCCTCAGGGCGGTGGATCCAGAGCCGTGCAAACCCTTCGACCGCCGCCGCAAGGGCCTCACAATCGGTGAAGCCGCGGGGATTCTGGTTTTTGAGGAGGAGGGACACGCAAGGCGGCGGGACGCCCGGATCCGGGCTCGTTTCCTCGGTTACGGCGTCACCTCCGATGCCCACCACATGACGCAACCCGAACCAACGGGAGAAGCTGGATCCCGCACTCTCAGGGCTTGCCTCCATGCCGCTCGGCTCAATCCAGGGGACATCGATTACGTCAACGCCCACGGTACGGCCACCGTGCAGAACGACCCGGCCGAGACCCTGGCCATCAAGAAGGCCCTCGGGCCTCGAGCGTACGAGATCCCCATCTCCTCGATCAAATCCATGCTGGGGCACTGCCTCTGTTCGGCGGGAGCCATTGAGGCCGTTGCCACCGTCCTCACGATCGAGACCGGGATCATCCCGCCCACCATTCACTACGAAGAACCGGACCCAGATTGCGATCTCGATGTCGTCCCCAATCAGGCTCGACGCCAGCGCGTTCGCGTGGCGCTTTCCAACTCCTTTGCGTTCGGTGGCAACTCCACGGTTGTGGCCTTCGGAGCGGCGTCATGAAAGAGAGCATCGTCATCACAGGGGTGGGAGCCGTCACCGCTCTCGGTAGAAACCTGGAGGCCACACGGGCCGCCCTCGACCGGGGAGAGTCCGGGCTTGCCCCCGTCCCGGGCGATGGCCTTTTGCCCGGGGAAGAAGCCTCTCTCGCAGCCAGAATTGCAACCTTCACGACCGAGCCAGAACTCCCCCGGGCCAGGGCCCGCCGTCTCGACCGCGGAAGTCAGTACGCTTTTGTGGCGACCAGGCAGTGCATGGCCAGCGGCGGATACGACATGGCGGGCCGCGAGGAGCGGACCGGAATCCTGATGGGGACCGGCTCGGCCGGAGCGGGGCCGCTCGTCGAACTGGAACGGCAGATGGCCTTCGAATCCCCCGAGGCCGCATCTCCTTTCAACTTTCCGTACACCGTATCCAACGCGCCGGCTTCACAGACGGCCATCGAACTCGGTATTAAGGGGCCAAACGTCACGCTCATTCAAAAAGACCCAATCGTGGCCGGGGCCCTCTTCTACGCGCGTTTGCTTCTCTGGGACGGCCGGGCAGATGCCATTTTCGTGGGCGCCGTGGATGAGTGGAACCTGACGTATCACCGTGCCTATGAGCGGGCGCGGATTACGGGAACTCCCACAAGGCCCGGATTCTCTCTGGGAGAAGGGGCCGCGGTGACACTCGTGGAGACCGCGGGTTCCGCCCGGAGGAGAGGCGCCCGTGTACTGGCCGAGGTTTCGGGAATTGGATTCCTCACGGTGGCCGTGTCTCCGCACAAGCGGCGGGCGCGCCCCGAGGATCTTGCGGCGGTCATGAGAAAGGCGCTGGCGGAGGCCGGGTGCGGTCCCCTGGACATCGGACTCATCCACCTCTCGGCAAATGGATTTACCCCACTGGACGACGCCGAAAGCGAGGCCATCCGGGCAGTCTTTTCTCAGAGGCCCGTCGCGCATGTGCGCGTGAAGAGACAACTTGGAGAGAACCCCGCCATCGTGGCCGTCCAGATCGCCTTGGCGGCGGCTTCGCTCGGGGACCGCTCTCCCTCCGGAGCCGTTCTCCTCAACGCGTTTGGCGCCGGGGGGAACTTCATGTCGCTCGTTTTGAAGTAGGGGGCATCCCTACCCTTCGGCGATACTTCAGAGATGCTTCCTCTGCTTTTTGCGATGGCCACATCCGTTGCTTCGCCGCACCCCCCTGTTGCCGCGACCATCATCTATGACGGCGGCACCATCTGGCGCGGAAAAGGGCTTCCGAACGCCCAGGCTCTCGCCGTTCTGGACGAGCGCATTCTCGCTATTGGTACCAGCGAGGAAATCGCATCCCTCAAGGGGCCCGAAACAAAGCTGATCAGCCTCGAGGGACGATTCGTGATCCCCGGGTTCAACGATGCTCACGCCCACGTCCTCGGGGCCGGGGAGTCGCTTCTGACGCTCGATCTTCGCGATGCGAGAAGCGAAGAGGAGATGGTCGCAAAGGCTGGTGCTTACATCGCCCAGCTTCCGAAAGGGAGATGGTTGACGCGGGGCCGGTGGGACCACGAACTCTGGGCCGAAAAGAAGCTCCCTTCTCGAAAGACTCTCGACGCGGTGAGCCCGCAGAACCCCGTTCTTTTTCCGAGAGTTGATGGCCACATGGCCCTTGCGAACAGTCTGGCGCTAAAGCTCGCAAAAATCGATCGGAAGACTCAAGCCCCGCCGGGTGGCACGATCGAGCGAGACGCCAAAGGGGAACCGACCGGAATTCTGGTTGACAACGCGATTGAGATGCTTCGGAAAGTTATCCCGGAGCCCACCCTCGAGGAGAACGTGGAAGCGGCACGCGCGGCCCTGGCCGAACTGGCGCGAAACGGAGTGACATCCATTCAGGACAATTCGGGCCCGGCGGCGCTTCGGGCCTACCTGGAACTGGCCAGGCGTGGAGAGCTGACCTCCCGAGTCTCTTTCTGGCGCGATGTGGACGGCCTCGATACCCTGGAACGGGCCGGAATCTCCGGCGGATTCGGCGACAGATGGCTGCGGATGGACGCCATCAAGCTCTTCGCCGACGGTTCGATGGGTGCAGCCTCCGCCGCTTTTTTCGAGCCTTACGAGGGAAACAAGGGCAACAAGGGCCTTCTTGTCACAGAGCCCGCGGCCCTCTCAAAAGCTATCCTCAAAGCTGTCAGTGCTGGATTTGCCGTCAATGTTCACGCCATCGGAGACCAGGCTGTCTCCACCGTGCTCGACTCGTTTCTCGAGGTTCGGAAGAAGCCAGACTTTAAGAAAACCCGCCTGCGGATCGAGCACTCGCAAGTCGTGAGAACGGAAGATATCGAGCGTTTCAGGGACACGGGAGCCATCGCGTCCATCCAGCCTTGCCACGCACTCACGGACATGAAGTGGGCTGCAAAACGCATCGGGGATCGCCGAATCGCGAACGCCTACCGGATTGCTTCTTTCCTCCGGGCTGGTATCCCGGTGGCCTTTGGTACGGATTGGCCCGTCGAGCCCGTGGACCCTCGAAGAGGACTCTTTGCCGCGATCTCCCGGAGTTTCCCGGGAGAGCCGGGAACTCCCGGCTGGACGCCAGAAGAGAAGGTGACTCTCGAGGACGCTCTCGACCTCTACACTCGCGGATCCGCGGCAGCAGAAGGCCTGGCGGACCAGAAGGGCGTCCTCTCCCCGGGAAAACTCGCCGACTTCGCCGTCTTTGCCGAGGACCTCTTCCAAGTCGTGAAGCGAGATCCCGAGGGAATTCTGAGAGTCCCGGTAGTGATGACGGTGGCTGGCGGAAAGGCCGTTTACTCCTCTTTGCCCACAAAGTGAGTTGAAAGTAACTCACGCTTTCTCAATTACCTATCGAATCTTCTCGAATTCCACCGCGAGTTTTCCTTCTGCCTCCTGCTGCACGCTCCTCACCTCCCCGCTGAAGAAGTAGGGGCGTAGAACCCTGGTATCAGCGGGTTTTTCGAAAGCGAAATAAAGAAGCGCTGGGCGGGCGTGAAGTGCCTGATAGGTAACGTAGGAAACGAGCGCGTGCTCTGCCGAGTGGTAGCCGTTTTTCCAGAGATGAGCCTTGTGCCGCTTCAAGGCTTCATTGTATGGATTCGCGGATCCCCAGACCTCGTGGTCCTCCTTGTCGACGAGCTTGTCAAACCAGCACGCGGACGTTCTCTCGAGGTAACCCGTATATTTCGGGTCGTAAAGAGCCAGCGTGGCCGTCATCTGGTCGAGTTCGGCAAAGGTCCACCACGACAGCCAGACATCCAGTTTCTTGTCTCTTCGGATGCCCGTGGCCCAGCACCCGGCGTCGGGCAGAAACGCTTTTTCGAGCACCTGAGGGGCTTTGGCCACGGCGAAGTCGACCAGGTCCTTTTCGCCCGTCAGACGGCCCACCCTCTCGAGCATCCAGAGGGACTTGATCGTGTGTCCGAAATCGGTGTGGTGGGAACCGAGCTGAAAGCTATCGGGCCGGTGAATCGAACCCCAGAAAAAGCCGAGTTCGGGGCTGTAAAAACGGTCTTTGATGATGCGGGAGAGTTTCACCAGATCCGCTTTCCACTCACTCTGGTGCGGCTCGGGCAGGATGGGGGTCAGAAGCAGCATGTAGGCGTTGATCTGGTCGAGTTGCGAGACCAACTCTTGCCGGGCGACTTCCGCTCCAGGCCCCTCGAGTGTCCAGCGGAGCATTCCCCATTCCGGGCTCCAGAAAGTTTCAAAGATGTGTTTCTTGAGTCCGAGGATGTCTTTTAGCACCTCTGGGTCGCGAGTGAGGTAGTAGTAGAAACCCATCCCGAGCTGAGCGTATGCCAGGTCTTGAGTTGTCCGTTCTCGAACGGGAGGGCCGCCCACGCCGTTCCTGAAAAACGTGATGGCACTGCCCGTTTCTGGTTCCAGCGCATGTTGCCTGATGAAGTCCACGCCAGCCCGGGCGAACTCCAGCATTTTCGGATCACCTGTCAGGTGGTAGGCGACCCCGTAGAAATATGTCTGCCGGGACTTCATGCGCGTGTAGTCCTTGTCGAGGTTCTGGCTAATCCAGGGACCCGAATACGCCAGCTCCGCGCAGGGCAGGTCCAAGTCTGGGATCTTCCCGTCGTCACACCGGAAGGTCGGGAAATTCCCGACGGGATTCCCGAGAGCGACTTCGGTCGTCCAGAACGGAACGAGGTCCTGCTTCACGTGTTCGATCCAGCGCTCCGCCCTCGGGAGTGGTGCCCGCTCTGGAACGAAGGCTCGTTTGGCACACGCCAGAAGGAGAAGGGAACAAGTGAGAGCGAGAGCTTTCTTGGGGAACAGGAATCTCTTGGGGAGACGCTGCAACACGTGTCTATCTTCCCTCAAGAGACGGTCGCAATGAACAGGGACTATCATCTGTCGAAGCTCATGAGCGAAACCTTAAAAGGCAGTTCTTCCGGGGAGAAGTCCCCGCTCGGGATGGAAGGGCTGAGAGACGTCCTGGCCACCGCGATCCGGGCCGGACAGCTGATGCTCCAGGCGGGGGCGGCCACGGCCCGGGTCGAAGAGGTGATCCACCGGATTGGCACGGCTCTCGGCGCGGACTGGATGGACATTTACGTGACGCCGACCGGGATCATTGGCATGGCGACCTCGGGAGGCGAGCACCGCACGCGGGTGATGAGGGTTGTCAATCTCGGCGTCAACCTGGGACGTGTGCACACGATCTACCTTCTGAGCCGGCGCATCGAGAGCGAGGGGCTCTCACGGGAAGATGTCGAAAAGACCTTGGAGCGGATCGCTTCTCAGCCCCGCTTCTACGGGCCCTGGCTGACGTGCCTGGCCGCTGGTTTGGGGTGCGCGGGGTTTGCCTGGATTTTTGGCGGTCGTCTGCCAGAGATCGCGGCGACGCTTCTGGCTGCCGCGACGGCTCAGCGCCTCCGGACGCAGCTCCTTCATTGGAATGTGAGCCTTTTTGTGACAACCGTCCTCGATACCCTCGTTGCCGCGGTGCTGGCCCTCGGTGTTTCAACACTCTTGGCGGCAAAGCTCAACACTGTCATCCTGGCCTCAGTTCTCTTCCTCGTCCCCGGTGTTTTCCTTGTCGGGTCGATTTCCGATCTCATATCGGGGAACCTCATGTCTGGCATGGCCAGGGGCGTTCACGCTGGACTCATTATCGCGTCGATCGGTGCTGGCCTCTGGATCGCCGTCTTGGTCTTTGGGATCCGCCTTCAATGAATATCGCCCTTCGAATCGTCACCATCGCTCTCGCCGGAGGCGTGGCCGCGGTCTGCTTCGGCGTCATCTTCAACGTCCCTCGAAGAATCCTCGGGTTTGTCTTCTTGACCGGGGCTGCCGGTCAGACCGTGAAACAGAGCGGAGCCGCCCTCGGGCTGCCGCCGGAAGCGGCTACATTTCTGGGATCAGTGGTCGTGGCCGTCATCGCGGAAATCCTGGAGCGCGTTCTCGAGTACGAAGTGCCCCTCTTCTCCGTGCCAGGGTTCATCCCCCTCGTGCCGGGAGTTCCGGCGTTCCATGCTGTCGTCAGTTTCGCCTCCGGCAACTACCCTCTTGGAGTCGAGGAGACGGTCCGGGCGGCTCTTATCACGAGCGCCATTGGCGGCGGATTAGGCACGGTGAAGGCCCTGGCCCGGATAAAGGAAAAACCCGTCGTCTGACCCCGCATCACCCAAGCGGTCTTGGTTTTTCCTTTCTCAAGGGCAGTCTTCCCGGGAGGAGAATTAACGCCTTCTCCGCGCCAGGGCTTCACGCCCCGGCGTATCAAGGGGAGTTCTACGCAGCTCCCGAATAGAACGACTCGTCCCACTCGGCACCCTTGCCGTGGAGCTTCTCCGCGGATTCATAGCGGTACCACGAGAGAAACGACATGCTGTAACGGTAGAACGTGATGTAGTGGTCTGGCGTGTAAATGACCTCCCCGGTCTCCGCGAGAATCAGGCGGTCCGAGTTGATCTGGTTTCCACGGACCCGCATCCACCCTTCCAGAGCCCGCTGCGTGGCCTTTGGCACCTGCACGAAAGCCCCTGTCCGCGCCTCCTGATACCAGGGTTTTGTCGTGACGATGGTGCGTTTCCAGCCGTATTCCAAATAGTAGATTTTCGATCCGCGGAACGGATGCCTCCGGTTGTAGGTCTTGAAAAGCCCGCTCGGCAGCTCCCGGCCCATGTTGTGGAAGTCGGTGTTGAAATTCCCGTGATCGGGATTCACCGACCCTTTCGCAATCGAGTGAAGCGGTCCCTTGAGGTCGATGATCTGGGGTTCGGTGAAGAAGTAACCTGGGTACTCGTTCATCGTCGATCGAATGCCCCATCGAGCGCCCAGAATCAGCGTGCTCTTCACCATGTTCGCGAGCACTCTGATTCCTCTCGGAATTGCAGAGTCCTTGGGCCCCGGGAGCGGCGGGTTCTGACGGACCACTTTCTTCAAGCCGGCCTTTGCGTTCAGGAGCATTTCCGGTGTGATGGCCCCTCCCCCGACGATCGTTTTGGTCTTAAAGAGGGGCGGCGGCGCGGGTGGTTTTGGAATTCCCGGAGTTACCGGGGGGGACGTCGTCCCGCCCGTCGGTGGCGACAGGCGTTTGCCCGACCGGGATAATCGCTCGTAGTTCGTGGAGCCGCAATTCCAGCACGTCTGCTCTTCGGAATTTCCCTTTCTGTTGAAAATCGTGTCGCAATCGAGGCACAGAGCCTTCGGTTTTCCCATATACACCCTTTCTTGAATTCTCGATTCCAAAAAAGCTGAGATCCTATCTCAATCCAAGAAGGAGGGAGAGGGATTTTTTGCCCGTTTCCGGTTCCGCTCGTTGCTTACTTGGCTTCAGAGTTTCGCGACGTGTTTCAAGATTTCTGACTTGGCTGGCATGACCTTGCTCGCCGCCAGGAGAAACCTGGTTTTCTCGATGCGGTGCTCTTCGAGAAAATCGAGGATCTTTTTCTTCAGAGAGCGCTCGAAGAAGAGTTCTTGCTCTTCCTGAACTGCCAGTCCGAGAACGAGCAGGGCGAGAACCACGGCGAACACGATGGCCGTTCCCGTTGCGATCCAGCCGGTCTGATAGTAGCGGCAGATGAGGTAGGCGAGGACCGGAAAGATGGCAAGACAGGGAACCGCGGCCCAGACGCGCGGTCCGTTGGCATTTTTGAGAGACTCGTTCAGCGTGGTGAGGAACACCCTTGAGAGTTCTTCAACTTCCGCTGTGTTGAGAGCCTCAAAAAGGTCGTTTCCGCAGAAGGCACAGGTCTCATCTCCGGCACGGCTGCGCGCTCCACAACTCCCGCATGCGCCCATGAGCAGGTGATTATCAAGCAAAAGGAGATGGCGACGGGCTCCTCAAAACACGGAATCCAGATCCGCGTGGCGCCAAAACTCTGTATGCTTCGCGGTCCGTGAACGCCGAATACCCCGTCCTCGCACCAACAGGTGAACTCGCGCCGCAGGAGGTTGTCCTGCGGTTTCTCGAAAGCACTGGGCGCCCTTCGGAAGCCCGTCTCTACCTCAGCCTTTTCCGGGCGCGGCCCAGGGAGCAGTTCGCGGCCATCGCAATTGACGCCAACGTCATGGCGGATGCCGCCGAGGCCGTCGTGCAAGATCTGAAGTTCCTGGCTGCACTCGAGTTGTTCCCGACGGTCGTCCTCGGTGTCTTTCAGCCTGAGGGGGCGAGGGGCCATGCACGGCAGCTTGCCAAGAATCTCGAGAACGAACGGGTAACCGCGGAGACCTTGCCTGCATCGGCGGCGGATCTCGCGGTGTGTTTGACCCAGAGCGCTGCTCGCGGGTGCGTTCCCATCATCTACTTCGAGCCGGAGCCGTCCGGGGAGGCCGGCACGCGGTTGAACCTGCTGGGTGACGTCCTCAAGGAACTCCATGCCCGCAAGCTCCTGTTTCTGCACCGTCCTGGCGGGCTGCGCCAGCGAGGGGTCCTGGTTCCCATCGTGAATCTCACGACGGATGCACCCGCCCTGCTTGCAAGCCGGGAGTTGTCCCGCAAGGAAGCGCTGATGCTCGAACACGCGGCCTGGTTGTGTGAAACGGCGCCGGGCCCGCTCACAGTAGCCGTGACTTCTCCCTTCAACCTTCTTCGTGAACTTTTCACTGTGAAAGGGGCAGGCACTCTTCTTCGGAGGGGGGCCCGGATCCTCCACCACGATGGCTGGAACGGGACCGAAATGGAGCGCTTACGGGAACTCTTGACGTCGAGTTTTGGGCGGGCTCCTGCCGAGAGCTTCTTCGAGCGGTCGCCGAGTCACATCTATCTGGAAGAGAACTATCGTGGCTGCATCATTTTGCTGGATTCGCCCCTCGGGGCCTATCTGACGAAATTCGCTGTTTCGGCGGAGGCTCAGGGCGAGGGGATCGCGCGAGACCTTTGGGAATCACTCATGGCGGATACTCCCTGCGTCTTTTGGAGGGCCCGCAGAAGTAACCCGATCAGTGAGTGGTACGTCAAGCTGTGCGACGGCCTCGTCCGTTTGCCCGGCTGGACGGTCTACTGGAAGGGACTCGCTCACGAGAGTATCGCGGCCGTCATTGACTGGGCCACCAGCCAGCCGGTGGACATTCCCCGAGACGAGTAGTGACGCCGATGGTCCGCGCTCATCCTTTTCCTCCCCTTACCAAGGCTCTCCATTACCAAATCTTTCTTGGGTGAGTAGGTGGTGGAAAAGACGGGCCAGCCCGCCGGGGGCGGCGCGCCGTTGCACGGCGCTGGGCCCCGGCTAATTTACCCGCGCCCCCTCCGGGGCGCTCCCACACCTCTCTCGGTCGCTCTGGAAGGGCGAAGGCAGATAAGCCGGGGCACGTGAGGCCCCCTTCAGATTTCGAACTGGAACTAGCGGTGACCTAGTAATTCGAGTGCCGCGGCGGTCAGGGCCTTGACGGCACCCTTTATGGAAGACTCTCGATCCGGCGAAAAATGCGAGGAATGCAGCGGCGGAAGTGCTGTGCCCGCGGACCTTGACTTCAGGTACAGGGCTTCCGGAACGGTTCCCATCCAGAACATTGCCGCTGGAATTCCTGCTCTTCCATACTGGCTGAAATCCTCCCCCACCATGGATGGCTCATCAGTCAGAACCTTCTCTTTTCCGAGGACGGAAATCATGCTGGACTTGACCCGCGCCGTCAGTTCGGGGTCGTTGTAGCCAGACGGCGTTCCCTCAGACACCGTGACAACGGGCTCTTTTGGCGCTCCGGCCGCGGCCGCTTCGGCCTTCGTAACCCGCTCAATTGATGTGAGCAACTGCTTGCGGACGTTATCCTTGTAGGACCGCACGGTGAGCTGAAGGTGAACCTCATCCGGGATGACGTTGTGTTTGGTGCCACCCTGGAACGAACCAACAGTGATGACGGCGGGTTCGAGCGGGCTCTTCTCGCGCGACACGATTGTCTGCAGGGCCATGACCGTCCGGGCACCAATCACGATGGGATCGACCGTGAGATGGGGCAGAGCGCCGTGGCCGCCCCGGCCAAAGATGCGAATGTCGACCGAATCAACATACGCGGTTATGTACCCGGGCAAGATTGCCGCGGTCCCGGCTGGGAGATCGGCGGATGCGTGGAAGGCCAGCGCGTAGTTCGGCCTGGGAAACCGTGTCAAGAGCCCGTCATTGAGCATGGCACGGGCGCCGGACCCTTTTTCCTCGGCCGGCTGGGCAATGAAGACGAGCGTCCCGCTCCAGGAGTCCTTCGAGAGACTCAGAAGTTCCGCGGTCCCGGCCCACGCGGACATGTGGATATCGTGGCCGCACGCGTGCATGACGGGGACCATGGCGCCGGAAGCGTCTGGCACCTGGACCCGGCTGGCGTGCGCAAGCCCTGTCTTCTCTTCCACCGGCAGCGCATCCATGTCTGTTCGAAGAAGAACCACTGGACCGTCACCATTCCGGAGGACACCCACAACTCCGTACCCACCCACTCTCTCCGTCACGGCGAAACCCGCCCGGCGCAGGCGTCCGGCCATCTTTTCCGAGGTCTTTTCCTCGTGAAACGACAACTCCGGGTTCTGGTGCAGATCGATGCACAGGGCATCGAGTGCCGGATAGATAGCGTCCAGGCGTGCCAGAACGTTGCGCACCCGTGAATCTGGCTCGGCGGCCATCATCGCGGGGACTCCCAAGAACCCGGCCAGTCCGAGAAGAAAGAGACCCCGCCCGAAGCTCCCCCACCGCATCCTTGAAGACAGACCGCGGAACCCATTCATGTCGCCTCCCGTCCGAAAGCATACGACGGTACCCTGGTCAAGCTGATGGGGTGGCTCGGCGGCCCTACTCGAACTTCCCCGCATCGAGTTGCACCGCCGTCTCCGTGGTCACGTCTTCGAACCTCAAGATCCGCCTCCCCTTGTGATCCCCGAGGAACTCTTCCGCCGATGCGCGGGAATCGAGCGGGACCAGCTCGTGCCCCATTGGTCCCAGAACATCTGAACCGATGACGAAAAACGCGTGCCGTGCGTCTATCTGTGTCAATCCGTAGTACTCCGTCACCCATGCGTGCAGAATGTCTTCCGGCTTTCGGTCTCGGTCGTACCGGGTCACGTTCTTGAGGTACTTGAAGAGGTCTTTTGCGCCATCGAAGAACCGGACGCGGCCGGTTTTGTCTCTGGTGCCCGCCACCCAGTTGGGGTACTTTGCAACGAGCATCCCGCAAACGGGGCACAAATCCCGGCGCCCTGGTCTGGGGTACTTCTCGGCACCCAGGACAGCCATTGCCGGGAGCAAGATCACGGATCCAAGAAGGAACTCTCGCCGTCTCATTGCCTTACCCCCTCGTTCCCGCTTTTGCCCGGTTCCGTCGTTCCTCGCGGTTCTTCCGAATGCGGGCAACATCTCGCGCCATGTCCAGATACGCCGCTTCCAGGGCCTTGTTGAAATCTCCGGTCTCCCCGCCCTGCGCCGCCTGCGCTGCCCTTGCCGCGGCCTCGCTGCCGAAAGCGATCTTGCTCCTCATCGTCATGACCCCCGGCATGCTGCCGCCAATCAAGTAAACCGCGCTCAGAGCGTCCACGAGAGGTTTCGTCTCGTCATTTGGCGCGCTATCCGCCACCCACAGTCCCTTCGGCTCGGCATCGATGTTGATGGCCAGGCTGATGGCGGCACAATGCAGTGAACACACGGCATCGGGCACTTCATTCGTGTACAGGATCAACATTCGCGAATGGTGGAATTGCTGACGGTCCATGCCGCAGTACGGACATTTCGGGTATTTCTTTATGTCGTTCTCGTTTGCTCTTGAATCCGGGGCGTTCTTGGGAAGGAACTGCGCGGGCGTGCCGTCTTCCTTGCATTTCGACCGGGGCCCGGCATGAAGGCCCGAGGGAACGGAGGCCAGGCCTAAACCAAGAACTCGAAGGATGTCACGTCTTTTCATGGGTTTCCTTTCTTCGTGGTCTTCACAGAACGAGCTTTCTCATGACGAGCGTGAAGCGAATTCCCTGCCAAATCTGCAGAACGCCCATGATCATGACCGTCACCGCCGCGGCCTTGAGCAGGTACGACCGGGCGGCCACCGAAAGCCGCGTAAAGAGAAGACTCGAGGTGAGCATGGAGGGCAGGGTGCCCGCGCCGAAAGCTGCCATCAGGCCAGCGCCCTCCACGAATCCGCCCGCCGGTATCGCTTGCACGGCTATGGAAAAGGTCAAAGAGCACGGTAAAAGCCCATTGGCCACGCCAGCCAGGAGGACTGGGGTAATTGAAGCACGCGTGGGCGCCTCTTCCTCCGGCGCGTGGCTCCTGCTGGAAGCTTTTCGGAAGAGCCAGCGGGGCAGCCTGGCCGGGACGAATCCAAGATTCAACGCGCCAGGCAACCAGCCGAGGATGTCAAGGCCCATGATGACCACTGCCACGCCCACAGCAATTTGAAGGACACCCTGGACGAGTCCGAAATGTCCGCTCTGGGTCAGAACCTCTCCAAACCCTCCAGCGATGGCGCCTATCGCCACGTAAACCGAGATGCGGCCCATGTGATAAACAACATGGGTGACAAACCTGTGTCCGGATGCGCCCAGTCTCAAAAAGCAGCTCGAGACGATTCCGCCGCACATTCCGAGGCAGTGTCCCGTGCCAAGAAGGCCGGCCACGAATGCGAGCCAGGGGGTCATTGCCCAACTCCAGGTTTCAGAAGATCCCGGGCAAGCTTCTCGAAGGCCTGCGGCCTGGATTCACCGGCGAGCTTGGCGTTAATCCTCCCGTCCCCCCGGATGAAGAAAGTCACGGGAAGAGCCCTTACGCCGTATTCGCGCGCTGTCGCCGCCTCTTCATCAATGAGAGCGGGATAGCGAAACCCCACTTTTTTCGCAAACGATCTCACCGTCTGCTCGTCCTGGCCCGCGTTGACAGCGAGCAAGGTGAATCCGTCTCCCGAAAGCTCTGTCACAATCGGGTCGATCTCGCTCATTTCGGTGAGGCAGAAGGGGCACCAGTCTGCCCAGAATCTGATGGCCACGGGCCGGCCGGAGAAATCGCCAGGGAAGCGGATCTCTTTGCCGTCAAGGGTCTTCAGGTTGAACGCCGGAGCCTCATCTCCCGGCTTAAGGGTGCGCCTGGCGGGACTGCAAGAGAGTGTCTGGACAGCAAGGATCACAGCCATGAGAAGCGCCCATGGGCTTTTTGGGGTTCTTCTCTCCTGGGAGCGCGGGCGTCTCGCCCGCCCCTGGGCGCCCGGGGGGCGGGCAAGATGCCTGCGTTTCCAGGAAAGGCCGCCGCCTGAGGAAACCGGTAAGTCCATGCCCAGGATTTGCCTAAGGTTCACTGCCGAATAGCCTCAATCCCGACGTGACCACGTGCCAGGCCGCCGTCAGATAAAAAAGAGCATACCCGGTGAAGGCCGCTTTCCCGAGAACTCGAGTTGCTCTGACGGTTCGTTCGAGAAATGCCGCCTCGCGTGTGGCCCTGCGCCCGAGGAGTGAGAGGGCGGCCGCACCGAGCGAGGTGCCTGTTGCAGTGAAGAGAGGAACATAGAGCAGGTAACCAACGAAGCCGTACTCGCTTTTGAGCAAGCAAAACGGACAGTGATGGCCCGGATGCTCGTAGACGTAGAGGGACACGAATGAGATGACCCCGCCGAGGGCCACGCCAAAGGCGGGGAAACTCACCACGCCGAGCCAGACAGCGCCGCGTCCGCGCCACCCGGTCCATGCCGAACTCAGAAGAGTGATGACTCCCATGGTGAAAAACGCCGGGATCGCTCTTCCGGCAGTCCAGCCGGCCAGATCCCCGCTGACCGTGTTTTGTGTTTCTGAAAAAAGGCTGCCACAGCACGAGGTGATCACCGAGGGATTCAAGTTGAGAAAAAAGGTCAGCTCCAGGGCAAAGGTAAGGAAGAGAATCGGAAGAATCGCAATCAAGAAAGCGTGTTTGGCGCGTGTCAGCGGGTAGCCGGGGCTTCTCTGGTCGACGGCGTTCAGCGTTATCCACACCGTGGCCAAAAAGAACCCAGCGATCTGGGAGAGGAGCGCGGGAAAACCGAATGGGTTGACATTGAGCGTTCCAACGGCGCACATGGCGCCGGTGAACTGGGAGGAGAGCCCGTCCGCGGTGAAGATGAAAAGCAGCAGAGAAAGGCCCTGCGAGGCCAGAAGGAGTGTCATCCACGCCGAAACGAGCACGGTCCTCTGTTCGCGGCGCAACTGTTGCGGCCCGAGAGACGAGAGGTCCCAGTTCCGCAGCACGCTGGCGGCGTGTGGAAGGGCCAGAAGCGCGCCCAGGGCAGAAGCCCCGCTCGAGAAAAGGAGAGCCAGAACGGACTTCTGGAAGATCACGTCACGATCCTTCCATCCAGGAGTCTGATCACTCGGTCCGCCAGACGGGACTCGTAAATGCGAGGATCGTGGCTGGAGAGAATCAGGGTCTTGCCGCCACCTCGCAGGTCCTCGGCGATCTCCAGAAAGGCCCGGGTCAAGTCAGAGTCGAGGTTTGCCGTCGGCTCGTCGGCGATCACGACATGAGGATCATTCACCAGGGCCCTCGCAATCGCGACGCGTTGCTGCTCCCCGCCGGAAAGCCGCTCGACGCGCTCTTCCCCGAGCCGAAAGAGACCGAGGCGATCAAGCAGGGTCATCGCCCGATTCCTGATTTCTCGATGAGAACGGCCCGAAGGGTACGCGGGTAACATGACGTTTTCAGTAACCGAAAGCCCGTTGATGAGCTGGAACTGCTGAAAGACGACCCCGAAGAACCGCCGTCTGAGATCAGCCACATGAGGTTCGGGCAAGGTTGAGACGGTCTGCCCCGAAATTCGAACCCTGCCGCTCGAGGGACGAGCCAGACAGCCGATGAGGGTCAGAAGCGTTGTCTTCCCGGAGCCGGACGGCCCCTGAAGAACCGTGACGCTATCCGGTTCGATGACGAGATCGATTCCCCGAAGGGCGAAAACGGCGTTGTGCTGGCCCTCATGAAAGACCTTGGTGACTGCCGTAAGTTCGATGAGCGAAGTCATTCCGTCCCGCGCATGATGAGGTCGGGGTCTGTGATCGCAGCTCTCCAGGCCGGAACCAGCGTGGCCAGCGTGTACGGCAGGACAGTCAGGAGGACGAGTGAGAAGACTGACTGGGGGTCAATTGAAGGGGACAGCACGAAACGGGGATAGAGAACGGACCAGCCCTTCAGAACCGGAGCCACGAGTCTTGCCTCGAAGTGGAATACGTGAATCCAGGCGGCCAGGAAACCGGTGACAAAAGCACCCCCGGAGATCAATCCACCCTCCCAGAGTTTCATGGCCAGAAGGTCGCGCGTTTCCCATCCAATGGCTTTCAAGATTCCGATCTCGTGGCGTTCAGAGCCGCTCAATCCTGAAGCCTGGGTCCAGGCGAGAATGGCAAAGGCCCCTGCCGCAAGCCCCACGAGTGCCAGAAACACCCCTTCGCGCCACTGGAAGAGCAACGAATAGGTCTTGAGGAGTTCCTCCCTGGAGATGACTCTTGATTCCGGGATTCTCCTCGCGATCTTGGCCGCGATAGTGGGGACTTCGCGCGGGTTCGTCACGCTGAGTGCCGCGTCGGTGAACACATCGCCAGGGAGGGTGAAGAACGTCTTCCAGTCTTCCACGTTCATCAAAATGAGGTCTGCCGCGACGAGGCTGCTCTCGGCGGTGAAGACCCTGGCGACCGTGAAGGTGTGAAGTTCTCCGGCCGCGCTGCGAAACGAGAGAGCGTCCCCGGCGGCAACCCCGCGGACCTCGGCGACGCCATCTCCAATTGCGATTTGCCCTTTCGCGAGTGGTGTGAGAGGAGAGGCCATGAGGGTGTAGTTTGACGACGCCACGGGGTCGTACAGGTACCCCCACCTCCGGCCCTCGACACGGCTGACGCCCCTTATCCCGTCGAGTCGATCCAGTTCGGCTTGTGTTACGAAAGCGTGCCGGCCAGCCTTGAGCTTTTGGACGAGGACGTCTGGAGAATGAGCGAGGAGCTTCTGCGATTCCTGGCGAAGTGCCTGTGTGAAAAGCGTTGCTGATGCCAGGACAAACACGATTCCCGAATAGATCGCCAGGAGGGCCAAATAGCGTGCCCCGTGACGAGCCAGGGACGAAAGGGCGAAGTCGGCCAACAGGAGATGCCGGTTCATCCACGCTCTCATCTCGGCCGCCCGCTGCCCAGAACCGGCTTCCGAAGGTGAGGGGGCGGCAAGATGAGGGCCCCCGAGGGGAAGTGCTCGAGGGCCACCGGATGATCTTGAAAAGCCGAGTGCAGGTCAGAGAGGGCCAGATGGCGGAGATACCGGGCCTCGGTCACGAGGACCAGATCAGTCAGCCCTAGCTTTGATGTCAGCTCCAAGGCCTCTGATCGGGCTGGACCAGGGCGAACGAGATCAGCCGCGACGATGGCCCCCGAAAGAGACACGAGACCCGCCAATGATGCGAGGACAACCATGGCTCGTGGCGGGTGTGAAGAAAACCTCGGCACGAATTGATGCTAGCGCAGCCTTGTAGTCCCGGCTCGAAAACTCCGTAATTAGCCGTCTCTTTGGCGAGTCGTGGCTCACGCATGCCAGCCTCCCCGTTCACCAGCCAAGGCTGAACTTCAGAACCGCGATGAACACCGCGGCCCCGATGAGGAAGACCGCCACCTTGATGAGGTTCTTCCTTTGTTCCTCAACGGGCAGCCCAGTGATCCCGACTTTCTCGGTTGAAACGGAATTGGGCGTCACCTCAGATTCGGCTGGGGTGGTCTCTTCGACACGCAACTTCTCGGGTGCCAGCGCGGCACCCTCTTTCTTTCTGGACATGTTTCCTCCTCTGGGCTTCGTTCCAAAAAGGGGTGGAGAACGGGAGGCAAGAAACAACCGCTGGCGGACGGGATGTCAGCCGCCAAAGGTCTCTCACTTGCCAGTTGGACTACGACTCGAACGAAGCGGAGCGGGGAGGGGGCGGCAGGGAGCGAAGATGAACTTCAGACTGAAGGAACTGGGCCGGCTCTCTTTTCAGTTTGGCGCTTTGAGGTTTCGGGAGAAGATCCCCTGTCACAACTTGCCCGGCCAGCAAAAGCGGTACGAGAGGGGAAAATTCGTGAACGCTTTCGGAGGCGTCGTCCGTCTTCCCTTCGACGGGACTCATCAGGACGGTGCGTGGGGCGTGAGGGGACGTCTGCTCCCACATCTTCGCGGAGAATGGCACGAGAAGGGCTGTCATCAAGAAAGTGACAACCCCGAGCCGCGCCAGGAGGCCGGAGAAGCGAGAACGCCCCATGAGGTGAGGGTAACACCGCCAGGATGGTGCGGCATAGTAATTCCAATTGGGTTTGAGCCCTTCACTTCTCCTTGTTTGGTTCCTCGCTGATGCCGAGTTCTTTCATCCGGCGCCAGAGTGTCGTCCGGCTCATTCCCAATTCGCGCGCGGCTCGTGAGTGGTTCCACCGAGAACGTTCGAGGATACCCAGAATCCTCGCCGACTCTCGCGCATCCGAACTGATGAGCCGGGCCGGGACCCCCAAGAACTCTGACTTATCCGGTTGCGTCGAGAACTCGCGGATCTCGACGGGCATATCCTCGAGTTGGATGTTCTGGCCCCTGCAGAGCGCAACGGCATATTCCAGGCTGTTCTCGAGTTCCCGGACGTTGCCTGGCCACGGATAGCGCTCCAGGACGTGGAGTGTATCTGGGGAGAGCTTGAGCGCCCGCCCCTCGCGTCCCCCGATGTGGGCCAGTAAGTGCTGGGCGATCAGGCCGATGTCTTCCGGCCGTTCTCGAAGCGGCGGGATGTGAATGGGAACGACCCGCAAACGGTAGTAAAGGTCTTCCCGGAACTTCCCGGCCCGGATGGCCTCCTTGAGGTCGACGTTTGTTGCGGCGACCAGCCGGGCCTCGAGTTTTCTCTGGGTGCTCTCTCCGACACGTTCGTAGGTCTTTGCCTGCAAGACCCTCAGGAGTTTCACCTGAACCTCTGGCGGAATGTCACCGACTTCGTCCAGGAAGAGAGTGCCTCCGCGCGCCAGGTCGAATCGCCCGGCACGGTCCTTCACCGCGCCCGTGAAGGCCCCGCGGACGTGGCCGAACAACTCGCTTTCCAGAAGTTGGGAAGGGAGCGCGGCGCAGTTCACGGGGACGAAAGCTCCACCGCTGTGTGGCGACTGTGCGTGGAGGGCCCGGGCGATGACCTCTTTGCCGACTCCACTTTCGCCGGTGATGAGAACCGTGGCATCGCTGTGATGAAGCGACTCGACGAGATGGACGATCTTCCTCATCGCCCCTGAGCGCGTGACCAGTCCGTGAGTCACGATCGCGCTCTGAAGAAGATCATCGTCTTCCTCGGCCGGCCGGATCACGACAAGGTACCGGGCCCGCGGATCGCAATGGTTGAATGCTCCCTCTGCAACGGGGGCGGCAGTAATCGAAACAAGCCTGGCGGAGTCTGTTCCGCAGAGCAAGACGCCCCGGCGGCCTTCTTCTCGCCGTTTCATTTTCAGCGCCTCACGAAGGGTTCCCGTCGGACTGAAGAGGCGTGCGCCGATGAGTTCCTCGACCGGCTTTCCTATGACACGGGCCGAAGCTCCACTCTCCACGAGTTGATCGAGACTTCGGCTCGCGCGAACAATCTGGAAATCAGCGTCGAGAACAATAAGAACGCGGCCCAGCGAGGCGAAAACCGTCTCGAGATTCCACCAGCCTGGACCCGCGGACGTCGCGGCCTCGCTCATGAGCACCGCGCATGATAGCGGAACGCGGCCTCGTCAGAGCAAGGCCACCCAGATCAGGTAGGAGGTGCTTCGCGAGAGACGGAGGGTCTATTCCCTCCCCTCCGGGGATTATCGATGGGGAGGGACGGGCCCGGTTTCCACGTCGGTCTTGCCTGGGGGCGGGCAATATGCCCGCGCTCCCAGGGGAGGAGAATTCTTGGAAAACTCCTGCGTCTCAGAACCCGAATGAATAGCCGAACTCGACATCCCACTGGTCCATCTTCAGTGAGATCGACTGCTGGCCAGGGGCCTCGAGAGCGTTTGGACCCGTGACCTCCTTGGAGAATGCGCGTGTCACGGCAAGCTGCAACGTGTTGCCCTTGGAAAGGGTGTACCCGACGCCAAGTGTGGCGTGCTGCTCGATGACACCCGGTGCCAGGATATTGAACAGCACCTCTGACTCGGGGATGGGCTGTTTCCCCGTGGCAAATCCAGCACGGAGCGTCAAAGCCTCGCTGGCTTTCCACTCGAGTCCGAACTTGTAGATGGTCATGTCTTGCCAGCCGAAGCCCGCTCCGTTCTCGTCGCCAAGCCTGGCGGTCATGAGGTTCGGGAGCATCGGGTTTGCGATCGACTTCTCTTTGCTGTAGTAGATCTGTTGAACATCGAAAGCGAACGTGAGGTTCTCGACTGGCTTGATGGCCAGGCCGAGCGTCCAGTTGGCGGGATCATCGAAGTACCCCTGTTCCGCAAAGAGCCCCGCGTAGTCTTTCAGCTTCCCATACGCGATCTCGGTCTGGTACGAAGCGCCCACGGAAAGCCAGGGTGTGAACTTGCCCGCGTACCCGATCCGGCCGCCAAATCCGAAGGATGTTGAGTAGCCGTTGTCGGTCAGCTTGGAAGGGTCAGAAGAGAACGGGCTGAACGCAGCCAATCCATAGGCCTTGAACCTCTGCCATGAAATGATCGGGCTGACGCCGATGGCGTGATTGTCGCCAAACTTGTGCGCCCAGGTCGGCTCCACGTAGAACTTTCCCATGTCGATTCCGGTCGGATTGAACCCGAACACCGGAGCGTCGTAGGTTGTATTCATGCCGCCGTTGCCGTAGATCGAGACGCCAATCGAGTCGTTCTTCCCCACCATCCAGTTTCCGCCCATGTTCGGTACGAGGAAGATCTTGGTGCTGCTCGTTACGGTTCCAGGGGCCAATCCGAAGGTCCCAGGGTAACCCGAGGGGTTACCGGAGATGGTGAATTCCCGGTTTGGCATGAAGAAAGCCAGGGCGACGTCGTAACCGGGGCCAACAAAGACCATCAGGGCGGGGTTGGCGGCTGCTGCAAGGGTGTTCGAACCCGCCGCGACCCCGGTTCCCCCCATCCCTTTCGAGACAGTGCCATAGCCGAGCAAGAAGTACCCATCTGTCGCCTTCATCATACCCGGCATGAAGCACATCAATAGTGCGGAGGCCAGTGCTGCCCTCAACATGTTCATGATTGTTCCTCTCTGTCGCCGCCTCTCGGAACCGTTTCCGGCGGACGCTTCGGAGTCGAGTGGTAGCAAGAATCGATCCAGCCAGCGGCGCGGCGGCAACAAAATTCCGATAATGGCCCAGGAAGTCGGCTGTTCCTCCCCGGCCACCGATTCCCGAGCGGAAAACGCGCAAGGCGGCGCTTCATCGAGTGCTCTCATAATATGCCTCGCTGAAACACAGGGTTGAAACACTCTGTTGCAACAATCTGTTTCAGCCGGTGTCCGCGAACAATTACGAGAACTCGGACAACCCCATTCGATCCGGGAAATCCGCATGGCCCAATTCTTGAAAGGGTTCCGGATGCAGCCAGGCACCGGCTGCGGAAACGAGGCCAGGAGATGCGGGAGAACAATCCGGGAGTTTCACGCCGATCGCTCTTGAAAGCGGCAGGCGCAGTCTCGGCAGCGGGGATGACCGCCCTCTCGGCGCAGGAGGCGGACGGGTTCCAGCTCCTGTCGACGCCGGAGGCCCTGCCGCCAGACAGGAGCATCCCGAGCTTCTGTGAACTCTGCTTCTGGAATTGCGGGCTTTTTGCCCACGTGAGAAGGAACACCATTCTCTCTCTCACCGGCCACCCGCAGTATCCAAATGCAAAGGGGAAGCTCTGTGGAAGAGGAAACGCGGGCGCGGGGTTCGTGCGGGATAAGGATCGTCTGAAGTACCCCATGGTTCGTGTGGGCAAGCGGGGCGAGGGCCGTTTTGAGCGTATTGGATGGCCCACGGCTTACAAGCTGATCGCGGAGAGATTCGGAAATATCAAGGCGAAGTGGGGGGCCCAGTCTCTTGCACTTTTCTACCATGGAAAGGGCGGACCCCTCCTTCGCACAGCCCTCGTGGCCTATGGCTCTCCAAACTATGCGGCTCCTTCCTATGCGCAGTGTAAGGCACCCCGCGATGTTGGTTTCAAGCTGACTTTTGGCGAGAAACTGACGAGCCCGGAGCCCCTGGACTTCGACAACACGAAGCTCATGGTTTTCTTCGGCTCCCACCTCGGAGAGAACGCGCACAACAGTCAAGTCCAGGAATTCAGCGATGCCCTGGCGCGTGGAGCCAAGCTCGTTGTCCTCGATCCGCGGTACTCGACGGCCGCGTCCAAGGCCACACTGTGGCTCCCCATCAGGCCGGGCACGGATACCGCCATCATCTTGGCCTGGCTCCACCTCTTCACGGCGAGGGGGACGTACCACAAGGAGTTTGTCGAGAACCAGTGCATCGGGCTTGATGAACTCGCGGCGCACGTCAAGGACTTTACGCCGGAGTGGGCGGCGACGCACACAGGTGTGCCCGCCGAGATGATCACGGCAGCCTATGACTTGATGCGAGAGGCAATGCCAGCTGTCCTGATTCACCCGGGACGGCACGTCTCCTGGTACGGTGAGGCCGACACCCAGCGGGCGCGGGCGCAGGCCATCCTCTGTGCTCTGCTCGGGTCCTTCTGGGCACCGGGCGGGATCTTCCGGCCCTCATCTCCAGAACTCGGAGACTTCCCCACTCCTGAGCTGCCAGACCTTCCTCCTCACGTTGACGAAGCAGCCAAGAGGTATCCCTTCGCCCTGGAAGTGACGACGAACGGTATTCGTGAGGCCACACGAACAGGAAAGCCCTACCCCATCAAGGGTTGGTTCGTTCATGGGACGAACCTCATCCAGTCCATTCCGAACGTCAAGGAGACGGTCGAGGCGATCGGGCAACTGGACACACTCGTTGTCTGCGACATCCAGCCCACGGAAATCACAAACTACGCAGACATCCTCCTGCCCGAGGACACCTATCTCGAGCGTTATGACGACCTCGCGGCGGGCCCTGGTCTTGCCCCCTACATCGGCATCCGCCAGCCCGTGGTCAAGTCCACCCACGACACGCGGCCGGCGTGGCGGATCGCCAAGGAACTCGCGACGGCCCTTGGGGTTGGCGATTTCTTCGCATTCGATTCTTTCGACGAGTACCTCGCGGCGCGGCTGGCGCCGACCGGGGTATCCCTGGAGAAACTGAAACAGGACGGGATCGCCTTTGTCAAACCGAAATTCCCGCCCTATCTGGATCCGGCAGAGGAATTCCACTGGCACACACCCTCCGGGAAAGTCGAACTTTTCAGTAAACAGCTGGAAGAGAAAGGGTTTTCCCCACTTCCGCTCTTTATCCCGCAGCCCGATCCCCCGCCCGGCACCCTCCGGCTGTTGTACGGCCGTAGCCCCCTTCACACTTTCGGCAGAACTCAGAACAACGACATCCTCTCTGACCTCGACCCCACCAACAACCTCTGGATGCATCCCGATCTAGCCAAGCAGCTTGGTATCGAGGAGGGGAGATGTGTGTTGATCGAGAACGCGGATGGCGCCACGTCGGGTCATCTGCAGGCAAGGATTACGAGCCGTGTCATGCCAGGAACGGTCTATATGATCCACGGGTTCGGCCACACGTCGAAGGAACTCACCAGAACCTACGGGATGGGAGGGGCTGACAGTGAAGTCATCGAACGTTATGCGGTCGACCCGATAAGCGGCGCGACGGGCATGAGAACCGAGTTCGTCAAGATCAAGATCGCTCCGAGAACGGGCAGGAGAATGCCATGCGACAAGCCATGATGATCGAACTCGAGAAGTGCGTGGGCTGCAAGGCCTGCGTTGTGGCTTGTAAGGAGCGGTGGGATAGCGGACCTACCGCGGTGAGGGACTGGGTTCACGAGTTCGAGTCGGGGTCTCGCGAGACGGGGCTTTCCCTGACGTTCTATCCTGGCCTCTGCAATCAGTGTTCGGATCACCCCTGCACGAGCGAGTGTCCAACAGGTGCGACCTACGCGACGGAAGGCGGGGTCGTGACGGTCGACCCGAACATTTGTATCGGATGCGGGAACTGTGTCTCCATGTGCCCCTACGGAGCGCGCCATCCCGATCCCGTCAAGGGAATTGTCGAGAAGTGCAACTTCTGCGCTCCCTACGTCGCAAAAGGGGAGCAACCCGCCTGTGTGACGACGTGTCTGGCTTCCTGCCGCCACTTCGGTGACCTTGACGACCCGAAGAGTGAGATTTCTCAGCTGATAAAGAGAACTGGGGCCAAACCACTGGTCACGGAAACTGTTAATGTCAGGCCGAACGTCTACTACGCTCCAGAAGAGCACAGACAGCGGATTCTCGCATCGGGAAAGGCCGTGAAGGAGCCCCGGCACAGTACCTTGACGGAAGTCTGGCAGAACTACACCCGCCCCCTGGCGCGTGTGGGCGTGCCGGCCCTCGCCATTGCCACGGCGGCTGGTGGCGCCATCGTGAACTTCAGAAATCGAACGGCCGGGGAGGCGGCGCATGCCCCAAACGGCCCTGTCGAGGAAATCCCCCGCCACCGCCTTGGAATGCGGGTTCTTCACTGGTTCAATGCCCTCTCCTGGGTCTTTCTGATCATTACCGGGACGGCTCTGATGGCCACACCCGCGTTCGCCCTCTTCGGACAGAGCCTTCCGGCGTTCGTGAACGGCCTGTTCGGGGGCACCGCGTCCCTCCTGAAGATCCATGTCCTGTGGGGCCTTCTGTGGGCTGCCATCATCGTCCCCGCCTTCCTGGCGTTCAAGGAGGGAGGCATCGAGGCTTTGCGAGAGGTCAGGCTGACGGCGGACGACATTCGCTGGCTCTTCGTGAAGCCGCTCTCACTCTGGTGGCCAGACCGCTTTCCCCTTCCCCCGCAGGACAAGTACAACGCTGGTCAGAAGCTCTTCGCGGTGAGCGCGCTCGCGGGCACTTCTCTCATCATCGGGTCTGGCCTCGTCATGACTTTCCATATCGGCCCCTCCACGTGGGTGGCGACAGCCATCATGGTTCACAAGCTCGCGATCGCTCTGGCTCTCGTGGGCGTCTCCGTGCACATCACCATGGCCGCGATCGTCAAGGAAGAGCGCCCGGCTCTGCAATCGATGCTCAAGGGAACGATCCGAAAGGACTTCGCCGAGCACCACAGTCCTAAATGGGTGAACGAAATCGAACACCATGGAAAGGAAAAGAAGCACAAATGAACGACAAAAAGGATAACTTCTGGAACCCCTACGTGGCCGGTTTTGTTCTGGGACTCGTGCTTCTGGCGAGTTTCGTCGTCACTGGCAAGGGCCTCGGCGCGAGCGGAGCGATGAAGGCGGTGGGGGCGGTGGCCATTCATTGTACAAACCCGACATGGGCCGAAGAGAGTCACGATATTGGCGGACTCTTCAGCCCAGGAAAGAGCCCGCTCATGTCCTGGATCGTCTTCGTTGCCATGGGCGTTCTGATTGGCGGTGCTCTGGCCGTCTTCTCTGCCGGGCGTTTCAAGGTGGAAACGATTCACGGTCCGAGGTTTAGCCGGAACGCCAGGTGGACGATGGCGATTGCGGGCGGGGTCATCAGCGGGATCGCCGCGCAGATCGGGAGAGGTTGCACGAGCGGGCAGGCCCTGACGGGCGGCGCTCAGCTCGCGCTCGGAAGCTGGGTTTACATGTTCTCGGTTTTCGCCGGGGCCTACGGGCTTGCGTACTTCGTTCGCAAGCAGTGGATCTGAAGGGAAGGAGACTGCATCATGCACGGACCATTCAGTTTGACTCTCAATTTCGGCCTTCCCGCGGAACTCGTCGCGGCCCTTTTGACGGGAATTGGTTTTGGTTTTGTCCTGGAGCGGGCCGGGTTCGGGCGGGCGGACAACCTCGCCTCGATCTTCTATGGCCGGGACTTCCGTGTCATGCGCGTCATGTTCACGGCCATCGTCACCGGAATGGTGGGGCTTTACTTTCTCGATTTGACGGGGTTCATGCCAATTGGCGATATTGGACTTCTGCCGACGTACCTGCTCCCGCAACTCGTGGGCGGACTCCTCCTGGGCTTCGGATTCATCATTGGCGGATACTGTCCGGGAACGTCGCTCGTGGCGTCAGTTAGCGGGAAGATCGATGCGCTCTTCTTCGTCCTGGGTCTTTTCGGGGGAACGCTTCTCTTTACGTTCGGCTACGACGCCGTCGAGACGTTCCACAAGACCACTTCGATGGGCAGAGTTCTGTTGCACGAACAGTTTGGAATCCCATCGGGGGTGATGGTCCCTCTTGTCGCTCTTTTCGCCGTGGGTGCGTTTGCCCTTGTAGCCAAGATCGAGGCCTGGGTTCGCGAGAAGTACTCGGAGGCATGAAATGAACTTCACCACCAAGACCGGAGCAGCCATTCTGGTTGGTCTCTCCCTGCTCTACGGTGCCCTAGCGCTCGGCACCCGCCACTCAGCCGCGTCCGAGCCTCCCGCCGACCTCTCGGCAAAAGACAGGGGCGTGGATGTTCTCCAGGCGATCCAGTTGCTGGTCTCGACCGGCGGGAAAGCTCAGATCATCGATGTCCGGGGCAAGGAGGCGTTTGATCTTTATCATGTCGCGGGATCAACGTCGCTCCCAGAGGGTTCCGCCAGTGCGGTCCTCGAGAAAACCAAGGGCCAGGACACGATTCTCTTGGTAGCTCCAGGCGACGCCCATGCGGCCAAACTTGCCGGGGAGATTCTGGCCAAGGAACCTTCCAGGAAGGTCCATTTCGTCAAGGATGGGGCTCGTGCTTTCTACTTGGCACTTGACCTTCCGGTTCCCCTCTTCACGGACAAACCGGTCCCGTCTGGTTATGAAGAGGCGGTCGAGAGCTTGAGAAGTTGGCTCAGAAAGCCGGGTGCTCAGGCAGCGGCGAACGTGAATGAGGCGTTACAGTTCCTCGCAAAGAACAAGGTGGAGCCAACGGCCCTTGTCGCGGCAAAGAAGGCAGCCCCAGGGGGCGGGGGAAAGAAGAAGATCACGGGAGGCTGTGGCGGGTGAACCGTGGCCGCCCGCAGACCGCCAGTTTCCCGGCATTTGAGTGGGAACCCAGAGTAGTTTCTCGGAAACGGCTCGGTGACGTGCTACGCTTCCAAGGAGAGCCACGTCACCAGCTAATCCGAATGGGGGTTGCACGTGCGAGCAGATCTACTTGACGCAGGAGTCGATGCCAGTCCGGGGCCAGCCCTGACGCCCATCGTTTTGCTGCTACCCGAAGAGATCGTTCAGCGATTACTCGATATCAAGGGTGTCGAGGCGGCACTGCTAGCCGGACCACAGGGTCATGTGCTGGCCTGTGCCGGCGGGACGGACCCTGAACGGCTGGCGGCGGTAGCGGCCTTCGTTGGGGGTGAGGCGAGTTCTCTCGGTCTGGGGCTTTCACTGGGCAGTTTCCGCCGTGTCTCCGTCCAGATGGGCCGGCAGCGAATCATCGTGCTGCCGTTTGGTCAGGGGTTTGCCGGCCTTCGAATTGCCGAGACCGCGGTTCTCGAGACAGTTTGCGCCGAGATCCACACCCTCCTGGGCCGGAAGTGAGAAATGATCGAGAGAACCCTGAATGAAATGAGTTCGTTTTCAGGAGTTTTCGGGGTCATCGTGTGTGACTCCGACGGGAATGTGGTGGCGGCAAGCCCAGGGAAAATCATGGAGTCGACTGAAGCAGCGCACGCGGGACGGATCGTCTCGACCGTCATCAACAGTCTGCCAGCACTTGGCGAGGGCGTTCCCGACGAGATAGATGTCTGCTTCGAGAATGGCAGGTTCCTGACGAAGTCCATATGCCAGGGAGCTAGTCTGGGCATCATTTGTGCGCCATCGGTCAACATCTCGCTCTTGAAGCTCAAGATCGCCCCGGCTATCAAGGCAGTTGCGAAGGAACTGGACGGGCTTTGCCAGGCTGCCGCGCAACCGAAGCCAGCAAGCCAAGTCAGGCAAGCCGTGGAAGAGGTTTTAGGCACGCGCGCTGAAAAGCCGCTCGGAATCCTGGCCGCGGCCGGTGAATCCGAGGAGAAACTGGCCGCAGCGTGTGCCGATGTCATCAAATTCGCCAAGCTCTTCTTCGGAAAGGACAAGGCGGAAGAACTGAAACGCCGGTTTGGGCTCATTCTCAAAAGGAGCTTCTGAACGGGTATTTTGCGCGGGCCAGAAACCCGGCAAAGGAAAAGAACAGGAGAAACCATGCAATATGCGGGCTATATCCTCTCGGCCCTTGCAATCATCGTGATGGCGGTGGATCTCTTCAAGGCATTTCAGCTGAAGGCTGCCCTGGCCAGAGGCGAGATGGGAGGAGGAGAGATAGCCAGGAAGTGGTCTCTGCTCTCGGCCCTTCTCGTGTTCTTCTTTGCCGGTTATCTGGTTTCCCCGCTCTTACTTATATTCGAGTTGAACCCGCGCTACGTCAGCATCCTTGTTTTTCTGGTCTTTTTCCTGGGTGCTGGCTTTGTCTTCATTGTCATTGGAATCGTTCGTGATGTCCTGTCCTTCTTGGGGCTTCTCAAATAGGCATCACTGTTCTTCAGGCTTCTCTTCCCACGACCCGTAGACAGGATTTGGCAACGCAAAATAGCTTTCACCGAAGCTATTCAGTTTCGCCTCGGGCTCGAGCCGCAAGCGTTGATCCTGATCGGGAAAATCTCCGATGCTGTCGCCCACCCAGATCAGGATCTCAGCGGGTCCCACACCCGGTCTTGCCGTGCCGCTGGTGATGCTGCGCCAGCGGCCTTCCTTCCTTCCAGGCGCACCTTCGGACTTGCACATCAACACGTCGTACGGTAGCGAGAGCGCGTCCAAGTTGGCTGCAAGGTCGGAACAGGATGGTTCGAGGGTATTGCTCACCACGGCGATGAGCCCTCCCATCTCCCGAATACCTGAAAGAAACGTTCGCGCGCCGGGGACCGCGGTGCGTTCCACGCGCTTCACCCACTCCTTCCACGTCTGCTCGGTATAGGTTTCGCCCTTTGCTTCCCGTTCCTTGGCGTACTGGGAGTTGTCGATGAGCGTCTCGTCCGCGTCGACCGAGACAGCCCATGTCCTGGCGGGCTTTCCCGCGCTCTTGACCTTCGCTGCCGCGAGGGCTGCCCGGTATGTCTGAGCGCAAATCGCCCTGTACTCAGCCGAATGCCGCATCCAGCGCACGGCCGTCGACTGAGACGCGGCTGGCGGTCTGGAAGGGGGGGCGGACGTGGTCTGTGTCTTCGTGGAAACCGAGACGCAACCAGGTAGAAGAAGAAGCGTGAGAAGAAGTAAACGGCGCATGGGAAAGACCTCCGAAAGAGGTTCCATGGTAGCAGCATCGCGGGCGTGGTTTGGCGCACCGGGGGCGAGCAAGGTAGGATAGTCCGACGCGAGGTTCTTCTTGACGAGGCTTTTTTACTCACTGACACCCTGGGCAGAGACAGCAGGAAGGGGCCGGTACTGAGATGCCACGTCCTCCTTGCCCCCGAAAGGTCGCGGCTCCGCCCCGTTTCGGGTACTTCAAGCCCGCGGGCATCCCGATGTCCCGGCTGGAGGAAGTGGCTCTCTCCTCCGACGAACTGGAATCGTTGAGGCTTGCGGATCTAGAGGGGCTTTATCAAGAGGAGGCGGCCTCGAGAATGGGTGTCTCTCGTGCGACGTTTGCCCGCATTGTCGAGTCGGCTCGCCGGAAGGTGGCGAAGGCACTCGTGAATGGGCTGGCGCTCCGTATTGGGGGAGGGCCGGTCGAATTCTCCGGTGAGCGCCTGTTTCAGTGCGCCAACTGCGGACACACATGGTCGCTCCCTTTCGGGACCGGGCGGCCGGCGGGTTGTCCGCAGTGCGCGAAGCCGGATTTCTTCAGAGTTCAGGCTGATCCAGGCGGGGTTTAGCCGATTTCCGGGATTGGTCTTGCCGGTTTCCCCGGGCGGTCTTTCCCGGGCCGGTCTTTTCCTGGGAGCGCAGGCGTCTCGCCCGCCGCCCGGTAGAGCCACCTGATGATGTGGGGCCGAGTCATTCCTGGTGGTTCGCGCTCCCAGCGGAGGAGAATAGTCTCCCCGGTTGACAAGAGGGATGGCGTATCCGTCAGGGGCCACGATGACGAGGCGAGCTTGGGGGCCGCCAGGATGCCAGGTCAACTCATGGAAGCCCTGTTCCAGGAAGACGAAGGACCGCGCCCACTCATTCCCTGACGGGAGCGGGTGCCCATCGATGCGTAGCTGGCCTGGTCCTTTCGATTTGAATTCGTGGACTCCCGCCTCACGGGCTTCAAAGTTCCCGGAAGGAATAGAAGAAAGCCGGGATGTGTTAGAAACGTGACGCGCCACGGCCTCACTTTGGTCCGGCGACAGTTCGTAAATGGTGAAGCCAGGGAATCCCTCGATCACTCCGCCGGAGAACAGGGGCCGCGCGCCCAGAGAGAGTGCAAACTGGCGCCGGTCAGGCTGGCTGGAAAGTGCCAGGATCTGCTTCCCGCTGGGGATGAAGCGCCACGCAACCGTGCTCTCGGGGAACACTAACTTGACGGCTGGCTGCCCGGCGGAATCGGGCCGGGCCACGAGTGTGTCCACGACAAACAGGTTCCTAACGGCGCGGGGTTCCATGACGAGAGTGACCTTCTCAGACAGTGCGAACTCACTGAAGACATCCGAAAGTTCCCGTTCCGGTCCGCCGAAGACACCCCGTGTGCGGTCAGAGGATGTCCAGATCAGGAAGCCGGATGCCTCGCCTGCCGCCGTCGCTATCACTGCTGCCGCCACGGCAGCAGTGATAAGTCCTGCGCGTTTACGCGGCAGGCGCTCGAGAACCGCTTTTAACCCAACTCCGGCAAGAACGATGAGAAAGGGCGCTGCCGGTGAAATCCGAAACGAATTCGCGCCTCCGGGGTCATAGCTGGCAAGTCCGCCGGCCAGAAGAAGAAGAGCGAATAGTGCCGTGCACCTGGCCGGGTGGTTCCCACAAAACGAGACAACCAAACCGGCAAGGGCGAGGCCAGCGACGAGGGGCGGCAAAACGGGGCTCTTTGGGTCGCCATGCCGCTCATTCGGGTCTCCTCCCGTTACGAACAAAAGTGCGTACCTGGCCGAGTTTTTTGCGAGCATTCCTGGGAGTTCCCCAATCCCCAAGCGTGTCATCGTGACCTCCCTTGTGCGGGCAAAAGCCCGTTCTGGGTTCTTCACGAGGTGTGCGGCCAAAGGAGCCACGACGAGGAAGGCGGTGACGAAAGCGAGGAGCGGAGCTTTCCACGCTGGGCTTCCTCGGGTCTTTCGCCACCGGATCAGGCCAGTCAAAGTCATGAGGAGAGGGACTGGAAGAGTGAGCCAAGCAGCTATGTACCCGTACTGTGAGAGTCCCAGAGCTAATCCTGAAGCTACAGACCATCCCAACCCCCCTCTCTCGAGGGCCACAGTCAATGTCGATGCGGCGATGACGAGTAATAACGTGGTGGAGACCGCCACCCACCCCCACCGGGCGTTTGTCAGGAGCCAGAAGGATGCCGAGAGCCACAGAACGCATGAGAGGAATGCGATTCGGCGTGGACCAAGAAGCTGCCAGGCGAGAAGGGAGGAAGCCAGCAGGACCAGGAGAGCGGGGCCAATGGAGAGGACCCGCAAGGTGAGGAGCCCTCCCCCGCAGGCGCCATCTACCCGGGCCGTCAGCCCAAGATAGAGATTCGAGCAGTAGTAGTTGACAAAACCTTCGTCCAGCGGCGTTAGTGGCGATGTGCCGAAGAGAGGTTGGCCCGAAGCCGCGGCTATTCTTGCCGCGCGCAAAGCATAGGCTTCATCCACCCAGGGGCCAGGAGGCCACTCGGACCAGCGGACCAGCCGAAGGAAGACCCCGAAGCTCAGGCTGAGTCCCACCAGAATGAGCGTCAGAATGGTGGTGGCGGGTAAATGAGATCTGAGTGCCACGTGCCACCCAGGTCTTTCAGATGAGCCCCCCTCCCCTCTGGACTCGGCTTCCTGTGTCATCTGATGCTCTTCGGGAACGTGTCTCGCCCTGGCGGAGCACAGGCATGCCGTTCCATGCGGACACAATCAACAGCCCTCTGCGAGAGGCTCCTCGAGACCGTGGCAACTAACGTCTCGTCATCGTTCATTCGAGAGACTTTAGTTCAAACATGAGGAAGCGTTCAGTTCGGCCCAAAAAAAGGGGCGGGATTTTACAGCTGGTTGCCCTGCCCGTCCAGAAATTCAGAGCCAAAGAACGTGGTTGGCAGGTCCTTGAACCGAGAATATGATCACTTCCCATGGCCAGGAACGGCCGTACGCCTCCCTGAGCCGAATACGGACCAGCGAATCCAACGAAGCGGATCCCTTCCCAAGGAAAAAACGAAAAGGAGGATTCATGAACCGTGAAACGCCCCCAGACAAGGGAAGGTGGTTCGCCCGCAAGCCCCGCGCGGCGGTTTTCCACGCTCTCATGTCGGGTTGCATTCCCATTCTTGCTAGTGCGCTTCTTGGTTTTGAGGCTCGTGCCGAGAACCCCTGCGGTGTCTGTCACGCAGACCAGGTTGAAATGGCGGAGAAGGGGCCTCACGCGGGAGTCGCGTCTTGTGGCACGAAGTACTGTGAAAGCTGTCACGGGCCTTCCTCCAAGCACCTCGAGTCTGGTGCGGCGGAAGACATCAGGGGCAAGGCGATTCTCGCGAAGGCGCCATTGAAGTCGCAATCGCTCATGTGTCTTTCTTGCCACAGGCCGAAGTTCCCGGCATGGGAAGGTGGCGCGCACGCCCGTTCCTCGGAACTGACGTGTACTACGTGTCACTCGAACGCGTGGCACGATCCCAAGGGCAAGGCGGTCAAGAAAAGGGGGGACGCCGCCTGTACGTCCTGCCACCCTGACCAGTCAGCCTCTTTCCTTCGTGCCTACCGGCATCCGGTACCGGGCGGCAAGATGTCTTGCACGTCGTGCCATGACATTCACGGAAAGAGCGTGGCCGGAGTCAAGACCGCGGAGGCCAAATGCCTGGACTGTCACCAAGAAGTCGCTGGCCCCTATGTTTTCCCGCACAGAGCCACGGAAGAGGGGTGTTCGAGTTGCCACACGCCTCATGGCTCGGTCAACCGCGGGCTTCTGAAGACGGCTGGAAACGGCATGTGCCTCTCTTGCCATGTTCAGTCGAATTTCCCGGCGGCGGGAAATGTCCCGCACAACCGGCTCCTTCAGGGTGGGGGACGGTGTCTGGATTGTCACAGCGAGGTCCACGGGTCGAACGTGGACGAACTGATGGCGCCCCGCTACAGGAAGAGGTGAGGAGGGGACGATGAAAGGTGTAATCATTCCACTCCTTTTCGTACTGGTTTCCTCGCCGCTTCGAGCAGAGAGCCCCGAGACGGAAGTGACCGTTGCCGGCCAATTGCAAACGGTGAGCGGGGACGAGGGACGGATGAACGACCAAGAGGGCAGCGAACCTGGTGTTCTCGTTCTGGCCAGGCACGCGGACCCGAAGTTCACTCTCGATCTGAGGTTCGAGCCGACAACGGAAGGCTGGCTGACTCTCAGCTGGAAACCGGATCCTTTCTGGCGGGTTGAGTTCTCGCTGGACAGGACTCGCCGGTATTCAGACAGCTCCGTCCGCCCAGAAGCGACGCCTCTCGGAACGCCGGTCTCGCAGTTCTACCCAGGCACGAACACGCTGGAACCAGTCTGGAGAGACCTCGAGCCGGTGACGACACGGATGCGATGGCGTGCCCGGGCCGCCTACATGTTTGCCTCGGGCGTGGTGGATGTCACGCTGCGTGGCGTTGATCTCGATGGTGACAAGGCAGCCGAGCCCCAGGGCATAACATTTGGCGACTTTGGCGCCCCTGCCTTCTTCACGCCTGGAATCCGGGCTGTGAATACGAATCAGCTCGAGGGAGCCATTGGCGCTCGCTTCGCCTTCCCCTGGGTTTCTGTCGCAGGGCGCGTCGCTATCGGAAATCTCGATTCAGAAACGGCGCTGACTCTGCCTGCTTACGGAATGGCGAGTCTTTTGGATCTTTCGAAGTACACAACATCCCTCAATGCGGACACTTTCAACGCGACGCTGTCCGCGGCGACACAAACAGAGGGCTTCCAACTCGCCCTGGGCGGCTCGCACTCGAAGGTCGAGTCCACCAATGGCTACGCTGCTGGAATCGTGAATCAGTCTGCTTCCTGCCAGGTCTGTGGCGGCGGGATCACGATCAACGATCTCCTGACGAACGGGACGAGTGAGGTGCGGCGCACGGATGCCGCCGGGTCCTTCACCGTGGAGCCGATCTTGGGGCTCGAGGTTCGAGTATCGGGAAGATTGGGACACGAGGAGACGGAGGCGTCGGGTGTCGAGTCTCTCGTGACGCGTGATTATGCACTTTCGCAAACACAGGACATCGATCGCTTCAAGACGGCGGGCGAGGTTACCTGGCGTTATCAGGGTCTCAGGGTCTCGGCTCTTGGCGGCCGGGAACAAACAACAAATGATGCTTCCTTCATTCGCGGCCCGGCGGTTGACCAGAGCAAGGCCGAACGCGTCGTCGACCGCATCCGGGGCGAAGCCCGCTTCAAATCAGGTTCCTTCCGCGTGGCTGTTTCCGGGGGACACGAGCGGCACGAAGTCACGATGACCTACAAGGAACTCATCTCGGGTTATCAACTCGGATCGAGGGATGGGACGCGGGATGACATCAAGGCGACGCTTTCTGGAAAGCTCGGCCGGCTGCCATTCATTCTCACGGGTTCTTACTTGACAGGGACCGCGGATCTCGAACCGCCGCTCTTCGAGCCAGTTTATGACCCCACATGGGAGCTTTCCGTCTCGCAGGCGAAGACAAAGGTGGCCTCGGCGGTGTTTCACATCGCCACTCCGGGCGGATCGGCCTTAGAGGCCTGGGGGGAAGCTGGTTTCCGCCAGGAAGAATGGGAATTCGAGGACACGGTCGTGTTTCCGGGCTTTCTGAACGTGGACGAGAAGGTCAAGGGTTTCACGGCCGCCATTGGCTTCAACTGGGTTCCATCGGAGTCTTGGCGAATCGACTTCTCCGGGTGGCTCGATGCTCCCTCGGAGACTGTCGACCACCGCGCCTACCGCCTCGAGGCCGGGATCGAAAAGAGGCTGACGAAAACGCTTGATGCCCTCGTGCGCTACCACTACCGCCGCTTTGACGAAGCACTCTACTCACTGGATGACTACACACTTTCGGCCTTCACGCTCGGCGTGAGGGGCCGGTTCTGAGGGAGGACTTGGATGAAACGCCGAAATCTGGCCCTTCTCTTGACGATCGCGGTCTGGGCGGGTGCCATCGCCTTTGCCGCGGATCCCGCGGTCAACGCAACCGCCCTTCACGATCCGAAATCCAAGGCATACAACTCGCAGTGCCTGAGCTGTCACGCGGATGTCCTGAAGGAGACCACATCTGATCCGCGTGTCCAGGCCTTCCACTCGGCCATGCTTCCCTACACCCCCGGGTACAATCCGAGGAAGGGTGCCCAGGACAAGAACTGTATTTACTGCCACAGTGTCGCCATCGATTTTCAGCAGAAGTCGGGGGCTTCTCTCAGGCGCACCGTGAGCATCACGGCCTGCGTCAACTGTCACGGCCGCTCGGGCCCTGGCCCGGTCTACTACCAGTGAGGACCAGAAGATGAGTACGAACGGCTTTCTTGTAGACCTCGGTCTCTGCATTTCCTGCGCCGCTTGCGAGGCCGCATGCAAAACATGGAATAAGGTCCCGACTGGCCGAAATGTACGCTGGCGCCGTGTTATCGACCAGGTCCTGGGCGTGTGGCCGAAAGTCAACGCCTATGGCGTTTCGATGGCGTGTAATCACTGCGCGGATCCATCCTGTGTGAAGGCCTGCCCCTCCGGGGCGCTCTCGATCAGGGCCAAGGACGGAATTGTTCTGCTCGACAAGTCCAAGTGCATCGGGTGCCGTAACTGCGAGGCCGTCTGCCCGTACGGCGCTCCACAGTACGACGCAACTGAAAAGAAGATGTCAAAGTGCACCTTCTGTTCAGACCGTCAGGACGCCGGACTTCTCCCCGCGTGCGTCGATACCTGTCCCACGGGGGCTCTGCAATTCGGTCCGCTTTCGGAACTCGACCGTAAGGGAACGAAGGAGATCCAGAACTTCGCTGATCCCGCCTACACTAATCCATCAATCCGTTTCGTGCCGAAGGAGGGGTGAGATGACGACGCTTGATGCCAGCCGGCGCGGCTTTTTGAAAGCCTCGGCTTCCGTCGCCGCCAGCACGGTCCTGTTCCCAAGGTTACTCGAAGGAATCGTACGGAAGGCTACTCACCCGGTCGTTCCTGGCGCCACGGTGCAGATGATCAGTGACTGCGCCTGGTGCGGTTCCGCTTGCGCTCTCAAGGCGACGGTCACCGACGGAGTGCTCACTTTTGTCGAGGGCGTCAAGGAGGACCTCCAAGGTGGGGGAAAGATGTGCGCCAAGGGTAAGGCTGCGCCGGGGTACCTCTATGACCCGGACCGTCTGAAATACCCGATGAAGCGCACGAACCCGAAAAAGGGAATCGGAATCGATCCGGGATGGGTTCGCATCACGTGGGACGAGGCCTTGGACCTTGCCACGGCCAAGCTGAAGGAAACGATCGAGAAGAACGGGGGCGATAGCGTCCTTGTTCTCGGGCTCCCCTCTCCTGACGTCTGGGCACGCTTCGTGAACTCCATTGGCACTTCCAACCGCTTTGACCACTGGGACGAATGTTTTCTGGCGAACCGCGTCGTCTCCGCGAATGTCATTGGCGGATTCGTCTGGTGCCACGACTTTGCAAACGCAAAGTACATCGTGACCTTTGGCTGGGACCTCGTCGGCAAGGCGAAGATCGTGTGGGCGCGTTCGGTGACGAATGCGAAAAAGAATGGCGCGAAGATCGTCAGCTTCAACCCCTACAAGGCGTCGGGGACTTCGGTCATCGCTGATGAAGCCATCCCGATCAGGCCTGGTTCCGACCTCGCCGTCGTTAACGCCATGATCCACGTCATTTTGCGCGACAACTTGTACGACAAGGCGTTTGTCGATTCTTACACGAACTTCGGAAAGTACGAGACGGAGATCCGCGCTCACTTCGCGCCGTACACTCCAGAGTGGGCGGAGTCTCTCTCGGATGTTCCCGCGGTGGACATCGAACGTATCGCAAAAGAGTTTGCCTCCACGCACCCGGCCATCGCCCCCATTCACAAGAAAACGCCGTCGGCCAACTATGCTAACGGTTCGGAAACGACATTTGCGATTACCATTCTGAATGTTCTGGTGGGGACAATTGACCGTCCAGGCGGACGTTATTTCCCCCGCACCCACAACATTCCAGGAATCGACGCGATTGTTCCGCCTCCCGCCTATCCGGCCAAGAGCGGAGTCGACATTGTCGGCCGCAGCCGGCATCCCTTCCTCAAGACCGTCGGCAGCGGAATGTTCTCTTGCCTGGCGGACGGGCTTCGCAAGAACACCGGCAAGATACAGATGGGCATCATCACCCGCTACTCGACCATGGCGTTTCCCAATCCTCCCGAGGTCGAAGCGGAACTCGCAAAGATTCCGTTCACCGTCTGCATCGATCTTTTCCCGAACGAGATCATCGAACTCGCCGACGTCGTCTTACCCCAGGCGCTGTACCTCGAGGTTTCGGATGTCGTCGCGCGAGACCATGAAGCCCCATACCCGATGACGGTCGTTCGTCAGCCAGTCGTCCCGCCCCAGTTCGAGACGAAATCGCTCGGAGCCATCCTGCTTCAGTGGGGTCTCAAGGCGTTCCCTTCGTATTGGCAGAACCCGGATGGCACGCCCATCAACCTTGCCTACGTCCTCGACGAGAAGGTGAAGAGAGCGGGACTGGCCGCTAACTTCGCGGAAATGAAGACCCTCGGAATCGTCAGCAAGCCGGCCCCGTTCGTGCCCCGCACGACCTTTCCTACAGCTGACGGAAAGATCCAGATCTACGTGAAAGCATTCTCGGATGCAGGTTTTGAGCCACTCCCCTTCTGGAAACCGAAGAGAGAGCAGCCCAGCAGCCAGTATCCGTACTACCTTCTCACGATCATTCCGCCGATGCACATTCGTAACACCACGGAGAACAACCGCATCACCAATGAGATCAAGGGAACAAACGAGGTGTTCATCAACGTCCAGACGGCGCGCGGCATCGGGATCTCAGAAGGGGACCTGGTCAAGGTGCGTTCCCGTGTGGGCGAGATACAGCTCCCGGCACGCTTGACGGAAGCGATACGGCCAGATTGTGTTCTTGTCCCGCATGGGTTCGGGCACCAGTCGAAACTCATGACCGCAGCGTATGGCAAGGGCGCCAAGGACGCCATTCTCGTTCCCGGACAATCGATGGACGACATTCTTGCCCGAAAAGACGTGGGCGGGGCTGCCTGCATCATGGACTCCGTCGTCTCCGTGGCCAGGATCTGAAGCGAAATGCGAGAGCGCGGCCTTCTGTTTTCCCTGGTGCATTCCTCTCCCAAGTCAGGGGGACCGTGGGCCGCGTCTTTCGCAGCTGGTTTTCTTGCGAGGGTCCTCCTCGAGCCGCCGTCCGGGGGCCTTTTGGAAGCCCTCGAGCGGCGGCCCGAACCTCCCCTTGCCGTTGAAGGCCTCGAAACGGGGATCGAGCGGATTCTGGCTTCTCTCGCGGCCGGTGAGCGCCTCGCTCTGGCGCGTGAATGGACGCGGCTCTTCGTGGGACCGCGGGGAGCGCCGTGCCGCCCCTGGCAGGACACGTGGCAGTCTGATGGGCCGCCGCGTTTACGCGGCCCTCGGCACCTTTCGGCACTTCAGTTCTGGAGGCGGCTGGATCTCGAGCCCGCACACCTGGACACCGAACCGGCCGATCACGCGGGGCTCATCTTGGCTTTCATTTCAGCACTCGCCTCCCGTGCGGCGGCGGAGGAAGACGTGGAACCTCTATTCTCTGAGTTCTGGGCCGCCCACGTTTCCCCCTGGATGCCTCGCTTTGCCGCGACCCTCGTTGCTGAAGCCCGGGACCCTTATCACGATGCCATCGGCCGGCTCCTCTCTGAGTGCATAGGAGTGGGCGAAATGCAACCTGAGCAAGGTAAGCGCAACTGAAATTGCTGAATCCGTGGAGCTGCCCAGCTCCCCCTTCACCCTACTCTCCTGATGACAGGGTCTTCGCCATGGCCGTTGCTTCCGCATCCCCGGGGTTAGCGGCCAGAATTCGCGCGAGCGTCTCGCGGGCCTCTTGTTTCTTCCCGAGTTCGAGCTGGCACGCCGCAAGTCTTTTCAGAAGGAAAGGGTTCGCGGGCCGGGTTTCAATGAGAGTCAGCAGGGCTTGTTCCGCGGGTGCGAACCGGCCGAGGTTCCATTGAACAGCGGCCCACAATTCCAGTTCGTCGAGATTCAGCCGGGTTTTGCGGGCAATTCCGAGCAGCAGTTCTTCGGCCCGGACTGAATGACCGGCCAGGAAAGCAACACGGGCCAACTTCGAGTCGACGGCTCTCGAGGGGGCCAGCACCCGGGCCTTCTCGAGCCACCCGGAAGCTTCGCCGTAGCGTTTTTCGACGATGTAGGCGTCCGCCGCCATCAAGAAGAACTGCTCCTCGGGGAAGGTCTTCTTCTGACTCCAATCCCAGAAGGCCTGTCCCGCCATCAGACCGCCAATGATGCCGGCTACCAGAGTGGTTCTTGTCCTCTCGCGACCTGGCCTGAGCACCTCGAAAAGAACCACGGCGCTCATGAGGGAGAGCCACGGAACCGAAGGTAACCGGTAGCGGGTCGAGGTGTAGAAAATCAGGAGTACCGCATGGTTGGCGGCAAACATGAAAACAAAGCCCATCCAGGCCGTACGGACCCTGGAATCTAACAAGAACCCAGCGAGACCCGGGAAAGCCAGAAACGCGAAGGGAACCGCAAAAACTGAGAGCAGCGGCAGAAAGGCCTGGCGCTCTCCCCGGTAGGAGTAAATATCGAACCAGTCGAGCGAGCTGAAACTCATCAACACCTTCGCGGTCATGAGGCGAAGAAAACCAGACGGGTCCTCACGAACCCACGAGAGGCTTTTACCTATCCAGAAGGTGTCGATCTCACGAGGAGTGAGTCTTCGGCCGAGTTCTCTTTCCGCGGCGGCCTTTCGGTTTCGGGCTTGACTGTTGATATCAGTCCCCAACTCCTCCGGCGTGGTCAGGCCTCCCCTGGCGAGCCTGTTATTCCCCTGGTAGAAGGTCTCCGGCGAGTTGGCGCTCACGAGAACCCACCGTCCCTCGGCAATCCGGTTTCGAAGCGAGACGGGAAAGACGGCCACCAAGAGACCGGAAAGGAAAACGGCTGATAGGAAAAGGCGGTTCACAACCGTAACGCGGCGGAAAAGGAGTAAGAAGCCCGCCGCTCCGGCAAAAGCCAGCAGCAACCGGGTGGGTGAGAGGACGATGAGCAGTCCGAGAGCGAGTCCCAAGAGGAGAAACCGAAGCCACTCTGGCTTCTTGAGGGCTCTGAGTGCCAGCCAGAAGACGATGGCATCGCCCAGGAGGACCCAGGAGGTCGACAGGAGCTTCAGCTCGTGAAAGGGCACGGGAGCGTGAAGGCCCGTCAGGACGGCTCCCAAGAAGCCCACGGACGAAGACACCAAACGCTCGCCGATGAGATAGATGAAGAGGAGAGTGACCGAACCGGCGGCGAGTTGAAGGAGCAGGACCCTCTCGATGCCAGGACCAGCAAGAAACCAGACTGCCGAGAGGAGAGCGGGATACCCCGGGGCCTGGTAATAGGAGCGCCCGCCGTAATCCTGTCCCGCGAGAATCCGGAGCGCCCATTCCAGGTAAACGGCGGAATCCGAGCGCTGAAACGAAGCAAACGGGTCTCCCCAAAAGTACTGGAGCAGAAGTGCGGTCTTGAGCAAGAAATGCACGAGAAGAAACGCGAAAAACGCCTTTCGGAACCGGTGATTCGCGCTCACGGAATTCTCCGGTGGCTCTGACACGCGCGCAGCCTAAAGCCAAGCGCTTCGATTTTCAAAGGTTCTGAGCAACGAGGCGGCGATTACGCGCCGGTGGAAGGCGAGGGAGCTGGTTCGTGAACCTCGCGGCCACGCCTGCCGAACCTTACGAGGAAGCCCCTGGGCCAGTCAGGAGAAAGGGTGGAAAGAATGACGGCCACGAGGATCAAGATGCCGGCGAGGAGGGTGCGTATCGAGAGGACTTCGCCTCCGAGCGCCGCGCCCAAGAGCACCGCGACGAGCGGGTTGACCCAGGCGTACGTCGCCACTTTTTCTGGCTGGGCCCGCTTCAGGAGGTACGTGTAACTCGTAAAGGCGATAAGGGATCCGAACACGACGAGATAGACCCATGCGAGGGTCGAGCGCAGCGTTGCGTGGGAGAAGTTCATGACCGCGAAGTCCCCATGAAGGAAACCGAAAAGGCCAAGCAGGACGCCCCCCGTCAGCATCTGCCATCCCGTCGAGGCCAGACCCGACGTGGGGAGATGAAGGCGCGGTGCCGCCACGGAACCCGCGGCCCAGGCCGTTGCACCGAACACCACTGCCAGGATTCCCAGGGTCTCGCCCGTTACAGGGCCCGATGGGTTGAGAAGAATGACGAGCCCGGCCGTGCCAAGAACCATGGCGAGCACGGTGCGCAACGGCGGGAAGCGCCTGTTGAGCGCCCCATTCAGCCCGGCGACCATGAGCGGTTCCGTTGCCACGACGAGAGCCGTCAACCCAGACGAGATCCGTTCTTCGGCCCAGACCACTCCCCCATTACCGCAAAGCAGGAGGAGAAAACCCAGAAGCACTACACTTCCAAACTGCTTTCGGTTCAGGTGAAAAGCCCCGGAGTTTCGCGTCAGCAGAAGCAAGATGCTCCCCGCCAGAAGGAACCGTGCGCTCGCCATCAAGAATGGCGGATACGATTCGAGAACGATTCGAATGGCCAGGTATGTCGATCCCCAGACGAGATAGACCGAGAGAAAGGCCAGAAGAAGTTTCGCCTTTTCGGATGTCAGCACGCGCGGCATGGTCTCGTCACCCTCGGCTCCCTGGGTTGGCAGGTTCCGGCAGCAGGATACGTGTCGTGTCCTTTATGGTTTCAAGGACGATGGTGGTACGGGTGGCCGTAACTCCGGGAAACGAGAGTAGTTGGCCACGCAGGAGGGACCCCAGCGTTTCGGTATCCGCTACTCTGACCTTGGCGATGTAGCAGTCTTCCCCGGCGATATGGTGTATCTCCTGCACTTCTGGCATCTGGGCCAGCCTGTGCGCCGTTGCCATGTCTCCCCTGTCCGTGGTTCGAACCATGACAAAAGCGAGAAGCCCGAGGCCGAGCTTCTTCGGTTCCAGACGCGTGGCGAATTCGCGGATGAAGCCCCGCTCTTCTAGCTTGCGAACGCGCTCGAGCACGGCGGAAGGGGCAAGAGCGACTTTCCGCGCGATCTCGGCGTTTGCGATGCGAGCGTTCTCCTGGAGCATTCCGAGGATTTCCAGGTCAATGGCGTCGATCATTTGTGGCTCCCAAGGAGAATCTAGATTCAGAATATCGTTCTGTCAAGAAGCGTATTCACAAGATATTATTCTTGCTGATCGACGATCTTAAGAAGATTTGGCTATGCGTGTTCGCCGCTCCAAGTGAGTTTGGCATCCGGTTGAGAATCGATCCGGCCATCGCGCCGGACCGTTCCCGTCTCTCGCTCGTCTTCCTCCCTGGGTCGTCCCCCCTGGGAGCGCGGGCGTCTCGCCCGCCCCCGGCCGTTCCCTTCCCCTCGTCATCTTGTTGATAGGAATTCGCTTTCAAGTAAAGACAGTTATGAGTTCGGTCACTTTTCCCCTCTCCCCCTCACGCGGAGAGTCATCCCGGAGCGGGCAGATACTCTTCTGGGGTGTGCCAAAGCACTCGTCTGGCAGGTTCCTCACGCTGATTCCACTTCAAACGATCAATTACTTTCTCGTCCCGCCGAGCCCTCACCCGGCCTCACGGCCAACCTCTCCCGCGAGCGGGAGAGGGCAGGAAAAGGGCCTTCTCCCGCTTGCGGGAGAAGGTGGCGCGAAGCGCCGGATGAGGGTCTTTAGGGCTGGCGGTCCATTCAACTGTCGAAAGGGAGTTGGAATCACTTCTCCATCGAAGGCTTCCACACCTTCCAGACATTCCCCACCAGATCAGGTCCCGGCTTCAGCACCGGATCACCCGGCATCCAGCCGGCGGGCGTCGCCTCGGTGCCACCGGAAGCGCGAACATGCTGGAACGCTTGCACTTGCCGGATGGACTCGGCAAGCCTGCGCCCAACGGGAGGCGTCATGACTTCCATCGCCTGGATGATCCCATCTGGGTCGATAATGAATCGGCCCCTCAGTTCGATCCCCTGGCTCTCGTCCCAGACACCATAGGCCCGGCCAACGTTCCCGGCCTGGTCAGAAGCCATGTGGAAGGGAACCCCTCCATCCACCATCTTCACGAGTTCGTGGTCGTTCCACATTTTGTGGACGAAATGACTGTCGACGCTGACTGAAATGACCTCAACTCCCAGCGCCTGGAGCCGAGCGTAACTGTCGGCGACCGCCGACACTTCCGTCGCTCAGACGAAGGTGAAGTCCCCCGGATAGAAGCAGAGAAGAACCCATTTTCCGGCAAAGCCGGACAGACTGACAGCCGTGAAATCCCCGCGATAATATGCAGGGGCCGTGAATTCCGGGGCCTTCTGGCCCACACGAACGGTCATGGACACCTCCTTTGCTGGTGCACTTTCGAGTTTGGGAGCGGGCTCGGACCTGGCGCCAGAAACGGTGCCAGTCACCCGAGCGCAGCCCGCGGGTTTGCTCATCGTGCCTCCCTTCTTGCCCCTCAGGGCGGAAGTGATCATATGCCCGATTCGAACCTCAGACCAGCGAAAAGAGGGTCCAGGGCAACGGACTTCATGCAAGACCACCCCCAAGTGGCCCCATTCCCGATCCCCTTGACAGCGCAGAGTAAAGAGCATAGGTTCACAACTGGTCCGAGGCGAGAGCAGGAGGGGTGACCATGCAAAAAGCCTCCCGGCCTGGCCGGATACCCCTGGGCGCAGGGCGAAAGAAGCCCGCCAGACGGACAGGGGAGTCTCCTTCAGGAACTGACGTTTCCACACGAGGGAGCAGGACATGAACGCTCTTTCTCTTCTTCTCGCGGCACACCTCCTCTCGGCCGAGCCCGGTTCATGCGACAACATTTGCGAGAGAAAAGCGGCGGAGGAGAGTCTCGCCAGAAAGGACCTCTCGGGGGCGCGGGAACGTCTTCGTGAGGCCATTTCCAGGTATCCCACGGACCCGGTGCTCAGCCTTCTCTTGGCCCGGAGCTACCTTCTGGAAGGAAACCTGTTCTGGGCCGAACGCACGCTGCGAGAACGGCTCGAGAAGGCCCCGGAAGACCTGGAGGCCAGGCAGTGGCTCGCCGGGATTCTGCTGCGGCAGGGAGACCCGGAATTGGCCCGGGAGTCGGTTTCTCTCGAAGGTACGGCCCCCGAGGGGCCCCTGGCGTCGCGTCAGGCTCTCCTCCGGGCTTTCCTGGCAGAGCTTTCCGGTGAGTCCGAAAAGGCAGGGGAACTCCTGACCCCGCTGGGCAAGAAGACGCCACTTTTTGCCGAGGACGTGGATGTCTGGAGACTGCTCCAGCGCCAACTCAATCCGTGGTGGATGGATCCGCTGAGCGGCGACGTGGAAATTGCCGGAGGCTACACATCCAATGCCCTTGCGGGGTCCCCCACGGATCCTTCTGTCTCGGGCTCGGGGAGCCTTTTCGGCGATGGAAATCTGAGAGTGCGGATAGCCCCCCGTCTCACATCCACCTTTCGTCCCGTTCTGGATTTGGAGGCTGACGGGCATGGGCTGGCGGAAGAAGAGTATCGGGAACTCAGCAGTCTCGAGATGGCGGCCCGCCCCGGAGCCCTCTTCGCATTCGGCAATTACCGCGTTCTCCTCGGGTACCGGGCGGAGGTCCTCTTCCTCAACCAGACCCCGTCGCGTTACTCCGACGCCCAGCGGGGCGAGATTGAAATGGAATCCCAGAGAGGGTGGCTTCTCTTTGGCGGTGGAGGCCGGCGGGAGTATCGGGATGACGCGAGGACGCGTTCCGAATGGGATGCGGGGGCCGGAGGGCCGGTCAAGCTCATCCCGGGGACCTCCATGGTTCTCGGAGCCACGATCAGGGGAGCCTCCGCCCACGCCGAAGCCTATGATCTGAGAGGCGCTTCTCTCGCACTCGCCCTCAGGGTCCCGGTTTCCTCTCGCCTTGTTATCAGGCTCTCAGCGCTTGGAAGCTGGGATGACTACCCCCATTCGGGTGGGCGTGAAGGAGAGCGGTACTTCGGAACAGCGGAAGAGCGAAAGGACCTCCTGGGGAAACTCACCCTGGGAATCTGGCTTTCTGGCACGAAGGGTCTTCGGGCTGGTCTGGAAGGCCAGGTTTCCCGGCGAGACTCCACCGCGGACGACAGGCCCGGTTTCAACTTTGATTACACCGAGGCGCGCGCCCGTTTCGTGGTTCGGTACTCCTTCGGTGCCAACCCCGGGGTTCCGAAGGCCGTGACCCCAGAAAACCATATCCCGTTCGAGTGGGGTCTGAGCCCGGGTGACCGGTCCGAGGCCGAGCGGATCATCGAACTCCTGCGCCAGGACGACGATCTCCGGCGCGGCTCGAGTTGTGGTTTGTGATGCGGTTGACGCCGTGGCTTCGCACGGGAATCGAGGCGGTTCTGCTCACCCTGGCGAGTTCCGTTCTCGCCCTCTGCGTAAACGCGTTCCGGGAGAACGGTCTTCCGCTCGTGGCTCGGGTCCCTTACGAGATCCTGGTTCCCTGTCCTGAACCTGGCGGCCCGGTGACGGCACTCGATGCCGCGGCTCCCGCTCTTTCGGAGTCGCGGCTCTTCTTGATCGACGCACGAGATGGGGTGGCTTTCGGCCGTTCTCACCTCCCCGGTGCGGTGAACGTTCCATACGACTGGCTCGACCCGGTGCCTGATGATGAAATGAAGCGTCTCGCAGCCACGATCGCCTCCAGCCGGGTTACACGCGTGATCGTCTACGGAGACGGGGGGAACCCCGACAGCGGCGAGCATCTGGGCCGCGAGATCTCCGGACGCGGTATCCGAAACGTCCACTTCGTCCGGGGCGGAGCACCGGCGCTCCTGCCAGGAGACCGCAGATGAACGCCTCTCGCCTGGCCTCCTGGATCTCGGTGCCGGCCCGCTGGTATCTTGGAGTTCTCTTTGCCGGGGCTTCCTGGCACAAGATTTCCGCGCCGCACGATTTCGCCATCGACGTGGCGACGTATGGGATTTTGCCTCTTGCGCTCGTCAACCTCACCGCCATCACTCTTCCCTGGCTCGAACTGGTGACGGGCGCGCTTCTTCTTCTCGGGGTGAGGACCAGAGCAGCCGCGACCCTCGTTTTCGGGATGATGCTCGTCTTTCTCGTGGCGCTCATCAGTGCCCTGGCGAGGGGCCTGGACATGTCATGCGGGTGTTTTGCCTCGCAGGGTGCGCAACACGACCCCATTTCCTGGGTGACAGCAGCAAGAGACTTCTTCTGGCTTGCCCTGAGCGGATTCGTACTTTTCTTTGACCGCGGCTTCGCCGGGCTCGAGTGGGCTTTCGAAAGGAGGCGCCGCAGTGCGTGAACGGAACCTCTTCCTCTTTCTCTGTTTCATTCTTGCAGCACTTCCTGGTCACTCCCAGACGCCAGTCTGTGAAGCTCTTCAGGGACCAAAACGGGAGTTGGCCCGGCGCCTTCTCGACACGGAACATCTGTACGACTGCTGCGACAAAACAATCTCTGCCTGCCTCGGGGCACGGCCCACATGTGCGCTGGCCGTGCAGCTGGCCAACAACGTCTGCCGGAGGGTGGCACTGGGCCAGGACGAGGTGCGAATTCGCCGTGCCCTCTCGCGCCGCGCCCGGAGCATGGTGGGCGGAGGCGCTCTGGCTGCCGTGGATTTTTCGCAGGCCCCCATCACCGGGCCGCCGGATGCCCCCGTCACGGTGACCGTTTTCGCCTGCGCGAGGTGCCCTTACTGCAGCAAGCTCGTTCCAGCGCTCTACGAGGAGATTCAGTCTGGACAGTTGAAGGGCCAGGTGCGAATGGCCTTCAGGACCTTTCCGATCAAGGGTCACGCGGGCTCAACCGAAGCGGGGCTGGCGTTCACGGCGGCGTACCGGATGGGGCGCTTCTGGGAGTTCGCCCTTTACGCCTATCGCCACTTCGACGAATTCTCCGCCGCCCGCCAGCTTGACTGGGCGAAGACGATCGGCCTTGATGCGGCATCCTTTTCTGCCCAGATGGCCGCCCCCGATACCCGTGAAATGCTGGTGGCGAGCAAGAAGGAAGGGATCGTCAACCAGGTGGAAGAGACCCCAACACTTTTCATCAACGGCCGCCGCTGGGTGGGGGATCTGGACGCGGCCGAACTTCTCGACGCCCTTCAGGAAGAAGCAGCCCGGAAAAGAGGTGAGACATGGCTAAAGCAGTGATGACGCTGGCCACTGTTCTGGTGTTTGCAGGCTCTGTTAACGCCCAACAGCGATTCGGAGTCTTCGAGTTCTTTGGACGTACAACGGGAGCTTACTGCCAGAATGCGGCGCCGGAAGTCTCGGCACTCCAGGGAGAGATGGCGGGAAGGGCCGTACTTCTCGAGTATCAATACGACACGTTCTCCACTGGCCGCGTGGGGCGCTGGTGGGAGGCTTATGATGGCCCTCCTTCTGTCTATCTCCCGCTGGTCACGGTCGGTAGCGGATTCGAGATTCTCCAGGGCCTCGACAGTCCGAGTGGATATCGCGGAATGCTCGAAAGAGAGCTGGCAAGGCCGGCCGGAGCGTCGCTTTACGCCTGGAGTCAGCGAACGGGCAACGCCCTGAAGATCTACGTCCGGGCTGTCAACACGCTCAACTCGCCAATCGGCGTCGACGAGATGCCCACGGTCTGGGCCATCGCCTGGGAAGACGCGCGAATCGGGCTGACCCAGACCTGGGTTCGAGCAACGGGGTCCCAGTCTCTTCCTGCTTCGCTCCCCCCGGGAGGAATTGCAACCACAACGATCACCCTCCCGTCAGTTCCCCACGATTCATGGGACAAAATCCGGTCTCTCGTTCTCTTCGATCGAAAGCCGCAGGGTGGCGGCCACTTCGACATGCTCCAGGCAGCCGTGGCGCGCCCTGCGACTCTCGATGTCAGCCCGGCCACCGTTTCTCTGGGGTCCGGCACGTTCGAAGCCGGCATCACCATTGATGGTCCCCACCTCCTCAACTGGACGGCTGTAACGGACGTGCCCTGGCTCGAGGTCGTTCCCTCGTCCGGAGGTGTACCCACAGTGGCAAAAGCTCGCCTCGCTGGCTCGCCCTCATCGGGAGCGACAGGAACCATTCGCTTCGAGGCGTCGGGCGATGGCATGGCTTTCACGTCTACAGTACAGGTGACGGTAACGGGAAGTGATCCTGCCACGTGGAAGCTGACCGTACCGGCTGCTTCTCACACGAAAGGAGCTTTCGAGACTTACTGGCGCACGAATCTGGCGGCGGTGAACACAGGGACTGAGACGGCCAGCATCGAGGCAGTTTTCATCCCAGAAAACGGCGAGGCGGTCACCCGGCAGGAAACGCTGGGGGCCCTGGAAACCCGCGAGTGGGCCGATGTCCTCATTTCTCTCTTTCAACTCGATCCGGGTGCTCAGCTCTCAGGGGCTCTCCATCTCAGTTCTAACCAGCCGCTTTCCGTCACTTCGTGGACGTTCACCGAGAATGAAACGGGCTCTTTCGGCGGCTTTCTGCCTGCAATCAGGGCGGCGCAGGGACTTGGTCCTGGCAGCAGGGGCGTACTCGCCCAGTTGCGCCGGAGCGATGTCTTTCGCACCAATATCGGCGTCACGAACCTGGGCGATGCGCAGGCCACCGTTGTCATTCACCTCAGGGGAATGGGGGGCGAGACGCTCGGACATCCAGTCCCGCTGGAAGTGAAAGGAAAAGGCCTGAAACAGATCTCGGATATCTTCGACGAGGCAGAGGCGGGAGACCAGCAGATCGCGTATGCCACCATAGAGGTGACCTCCGAGAACGGCCTCGTGTGGGCCTACGCGTCCGTGGTTGACAATAGATCAGGAGACCCCTCGATCATCCCCCTCGACATCCCGTAAGAGGAAGGCCATGACGGTTACCAGTCAACTGCGGACCAGGGCGCGCTCCCGGCCCGCCAGGATCGTTCTCCCGGAAGGCGATGACCCTCGTGTTGTTCAGGCTGCGGTGCGAGCGAGGCAGGAGGGGGTGGCTCATCCCGTTCTCCTGGGAAAGCCAGAGGAAATAGCTACCCTGGCTGAACAGGCCCAAGTGGACATTTCCGGGATTCCCTCCGCCGACCCGGTGACCAGCCCGCTGAGGGAGGAACTGGCCATCCGCTACCGGGCTGCGCGGCGCGAATCTGCTTCTCTCGACACCGAGGTCCTCGAGTTGCTGGCGAATCCGATCTATTTTGGAACGATGCTGGTCGAGTCGGGTGCAGCCGATGGCATGGTTGCTGGTGCCAGGAGTTCCACCGCCGGGACAATCGAGCCCGCGCTCAAGATAAGACGGCTTCACCCTGGGCTCGGACCGATAACGAGCTGTTTCATCATGGAACTGGGGGTTCACAGTCAAGTTGTTGCAAAAGAAGGCGCCCTGATCTTCACGGACTGTGCTCTCAATCCCGAGCCCTCGCCCGTGATGCTAGCCCAGATCGCCGCCGCTGGAGCCCGGGCCGTGCGGGATCTCTGCGGAATGGAGCCGCGGGTCGCCTTTCTGTCGTTTTCAACTCACGGAAGCGCGAGTCATGAGAGGGTCAGCGCCGTAAGCGAGGCCGTGGCTCACCTGAGAAAACGCGCCCCCGGGCTCGCGGTGGATGGGGAATTGCAGGCAGACGCGGCGCTGGTACCCGCTGTCGCGGCCCTGAAATCGCCCTCGAGTCCCGTCGCGGGGCGCGCCAACGTGCTCGTGTTTCCCAATCTCGAATCTGGAAACATAGGGTACAAACTCGTCGAGAGGCTCGCCGGGGCCCGGGCGATCGGCCCCATCTTCTCGGGACTCAACTGGCCCATCAATGACTTGTCGAGGGGGTGCAGCGTGGACGACATCATCGACATGCTGGCCATCACGTCGATTCAGGTCGCGGCTTCGAAGGCGGGATCACAGGTGGTTTCGCGTTAGTGGCTCGCTTTCAGGTCCTTGTCGTGGCAAAATTACGCCATGTCTTCGACCTTGAATCTCAACTTCGGCCCTGGTCCCTTCCACGCGGATCAGATTCGGCCCGGTGATCCGTACGAGCTTCATGATGGACCAGGAAAAGCTGGGGTTTGCCCATCCGCCCCCGCAAAAGCCTCTGCCTAAACCCCGAGAGGCGTAACCTGGACCGCCCATTCCTGAGCAGTTTCCCCAGCCGCGATTCCCGCGGGATTGCCGTCCGTTTCCCATTCCCATTCCGTTTCTTCCTCGCATCACGAGTCTCCTTTCACGGCGCTCGCCTCAGGGCGGCGCCACGCTCGGGGTCCACCCCCGGAGCGATTCCTCCTGCAGCCCCTCCGCCCTCCGCACCCCGGAATCGAGAATGCTGAATGCGGCAGAGCGCCGCCAATCCATGCCGCGACAAGCTCGTCCCGCGTTCCCGAAAGAAACGAGATGCCCCTGAAGAAGCGAAAAGGATGCCAGTTTCGCGAAAATCACAGACCAGAGCGTTAACCTCTTCTGTTTCAGTAAGATAGTTTTGGAGTACGGGCCAGAGTGTCACCGACGGAGACGCGCTCTCGCTACTCTGACGGCAGAAGAGAGGAGCGCGATCGCTACCCTCTGGGATTTCGTCCAGATCTCCCGTCTTGCCGGGGAAGGGCGATTCCGAGCTTCCGAATCCTCCTGAAGAACGTGGTCTTGTGAATTCCGAGTTCCCTGGCGGCGGCCAGGCGGTTGAAGGCGTTGCGCTCCAGCGCGGTCAGAATGACCTCGGTATCGAGGAGCGCATGAGCGGAACGAGAGTTGAGAGAAGGGACTCCGGGTCCTTCCCGCGCGTAAAGCTCGGAGGGCAAATCGGCCATGTCGATGCGCCGGTCTCCACTGACCACGAAGGCCCGTTCGATGATATTCGCGAGTTCGCGGACATTCCCGGGCCAGTCATGGGCCATCAGTAGCGAAAGCGCTTCTCCCGTGATCCCTTTCACGGCGCGCTGCTGCAAGCGGTTGAAGCGCGTGATCAACTGGTGCGTGAGCAAGGGGATGTCTTCTTTTCTCTGCCGCAGAGGGGGAAGCTCTAACCGGATGACATTAACCCGATAGTACAGGTCCTCCCTGAAGAGGCCCCCCTGGACACGGGCGTGGAGGTCTTTGTTCGTGGCGGTGATGATGCGTGCGTCCGTCGTTTCGGAACGAGAGGAGCCCAGGGGTTCGAAGGAGCGCTCCTGCAGGGCACGCAGAAGCCGGACCTGAAAAGCAGGGCTCACATCTCCGATTTCATCGAGAAAGAGCGTCCCGCCCCTGGCAAGCGCAAACCGGCCAGGCCGGTCCTGCATGGCCCCCGTGAATGCTCCTTTCACGTACCCGAAAAGCTCGGATTCGAGAAGCGTGTCTGGGAGGGCGCCGCAGTTGACGGGGAGGAAGGGCCCATTGCTCCGAGGGCTCATCTCGTGAATCGTCCGCGCCAGAAGCTCTTTGCCGGTTCCCGTCTCACCGAGGATGAGAACCGTGCTCGGGCTCGCTGCGATCGCCGGGAGCGCCTCGAAGAGCCGTTGCATCAGCGGGCTTCGGCTCGCAAGTTCCCCCGCTCCGGATTTCCCCTCGAGTTCTTCTCTGAGAGCTTCGACTTCGGAGAGGTCGCGGAACGTCTCTGCCCCTCCGGTCACATTTCCCGAGGCATCCGCGAGCACGGCAGTGGAAACACTCACCGGGACCTTGGTCCCGTCCGAGACGATGATGTAACCCGATTTGCCAATGACCGGCTTCCCTTCCGCCAATGTTTGCCGCAAAGCACATCCGGGACCGCACATGCTGGAACGGAAGACGTCAGAACAGTGCCGGCCGATCGCTTCCGCCCTCTGGATTCCTGTGATCTTCTCCGCGGCCCTGTTGAATGATGTGATGCGCCACTCGAGGTCTACCGTAAACACACCATCTGAAATGCTCTCGAGAATGGCCTCCGTCGTCGCGAGTGCGAAGGGATGGGTGAATCCGTCTACCTTTCTCATTTGCGAGAAACACCATCATGCGTAAACGAATGACGGGTCCGGGCGGGAGGCCACCACGTCATCAAAGTTCCGTTCAGGTAGGCCAGAATTAGCTGGCCAGGATCCCCGCCCGCGACTCCTGGAACGACCCTTATTTGTGCTTTGACGCTCCCTACAACCTGAAAGGTAAACGGCCCAAAGTCAAGAGAAGAGGGAAACTTATGAAGCATTTCTGGGAGTCTCGGGAATGAATGAGCCGAACATATGTTCATTATATGATTCCGTCGGGTAGACTTGCCAGGGCTGGGCCCGGGTCCAGCATCAAGAAACTGAATTTGAAGGAGCCAGAGAGCGTTTTGGTCCGGGAATTGATGCGCAAGCGGGTCCCCGTCCGAGTCGTCCTCGGCATGGTTCTCCTATTTGCTGGGTCCGGATGTCAGACATCTCTCAGGCTTCATTACAGGCCGGCGCTCACTTCGCCGGCGGCTGACCCACTGGCAGCGTTCACCCTCGCGTCTGGAAACGAGCCAGTCGGGGGGAATTCCGTTGAGCTTCTGGAGAATGGAGACGAGATTTTTCCGTCGATGCTCGGCGCTATCAAGACCGCCAAATCGAGTATCCACCTCGAGGCCTACATCTTCCGGGATGGCGAGATCGGGCGGCGTGTGGTCGAGGCTCTTTCGGAGCGTGCCCGGTCAGGCGTGACGGTCAGGCTGCTGCTGGATGCGCTGGGTTCGACGGCGTTTGGCAAAGAGAATGAGCAGACGCTCATGGACGCAGGCGCGACGGTGGTCTTTTTTCAGCCAATCGCCGTGGCCACGCTTCTCAAAGCCCACCTCAGGACGCATCGCAAGGTTCTGATCGTGGATGGCCGCGTTGGATACGCTGGCGGCGTATGCATCGACGATGCCTGGCTCGGAAACGCTGACAACGCCGGCCAGTGGAGGGAAACGGTCGTTCGCGTGGAGGGGCCAGTCACCCGTCAGTTGCAAGCAGCTTTCGGCCGCGCCTGGCTCGAGGCTACCGGGGAACTCCTCACCAACAAGGCGCTGTACCCCCCGAACGGGAAAGCGGGGGAAACCGTCTGCCAGGTCATGGACTCCACGCCTGGTTTTGATTCCAACCCCGCCCGGCTTTCGTTCCTCGTCTCCGTGGGCTCCGCTCTGAAGACCCTCGATATCACCAGCGCCTACTTCGTGCTTGATGGCACCGCCCGCCGCGCTCTCATTCAGGCCGTCAAGAGGGGCGTTCGTGTCCGCCTACTTCTGCAGGGACCCCACACCGATCTGACCTTCGTCCGCTACGCTGGCCGCAATGACTACACCGAACTCCTTTCGGGTGGCGTCGAGATCTACGAGTACCAGCGAGCCCGGCTTCATTCCAAGACCCTGACCGTGGATGAACGCTTCACGAGTGTCGGCTCCACCAACCTCACACGCCGGTCGTTCTCCTGGAATTACGAGTCGAATGTACACATCTTCGACACCGGTTTCGCCGCCAGGATGAATGAGATGTTCGAGCGTGACCTTGCGGATGCCAAGAGGATCACCCTTGCCGACTGGAAACAGCGCCCATTCGGAGACCGTTTCCTCGAGTGGGTCTACGGGCTTCTCAGGTCGCAGTATTAGAAACACCTCCTCGAAAGGGGGATCCCGGATGGGGATGGAAGGGAACGACCGGGGGCGGGCGAGACGCCCGCGCTCCCATGAGAGAGAAACCTGGCCCCCCCTGCTCCTACATGAGGCCAAATTTGTAGACGGTACCGGATGAACCGCGGTGGGCGCGCTTTCCGAAGGCCTGGGTGAACCTTGCTGCAGCGTCAGCCCCCGTGCAGTGTGATGGAACGACGAATTCCGGGGCAAGAGCCTCCAGGGCCTCGAGAGTCTTTTCGATACGGGTCTGGGTGGCCTGCATCAAGTGAAAACCGCCCAGGATTGCAAAGAGGCGTCGCTCGCCGGACGCTATCAGAGCGGCCCGTGTGGTGTTGACGACGCCCGCGTGCCCGCAACCAGTCAGAACGGCGAGACCCTTGCCAGTGCGCATCCAGAACCCGAGATCATCGATGATCGGATCAGTCTGTAGTCCCTTTTCGTCCAGGAAAAAGGCGCCTCCCGTATCCTCGAAAAGGGTCTCGCGCGGGACGCTGCCCGTGATTCCCAGGAAAGGCGCGAGAGTGACGGGCTCCGTGACCCAGTGCAACTGGCCGGGCGGCAAGCTCTCGAGCGCCGCCTTCGAGGGATCCGGGATCCCGATTTGCCGCGCCGAGCCGTTCTGGATGTGGAAGCGGGGACAAAGGACTCCTCGATGCAGAAAGACATGGACACCCGGCGCGGATGCGAGGACGAGCGGCACCCCGCCGGTATGGTCGTAGTGCCCGTGACTCAGGATCAAGGTATCCGTGCTGCCGAGGTCGATTCCCAGCATTCTAGCATTGTGCGAGAGTGCCGTGCCCTGGCCAGTGTCGAAAAGGATTCTGCGGTCCCCCGCTTCGATCCAGGCCGAGAAGCCATGCTCGGGAACGAGCCCCTCGCCCGCCTGGTTGTCGACGAGAATAGTCACTCTGATTTCGGTCGCGTTCTCGTTCATATGCGTTTGCCCTCCATTAAGTCCGTGATTGGACGTCCCCGGCCCTAATTACGGCGCTTGGGACAAGAATCCGGCCGAGTGATCTTCATTCCCAGTCAAGCTGACCACGCCTATGGCCGATACGGCTCCTGTGGGCGCCTCTCTTCCTTTTCGTCCACTTTGCCGCGGTGCCAGGCCTGGAAAGTATCGTAGCCGCCGGTCAAGGAGTAGGCGTCGCGGCCGCTCTGGGAGATTACGCGGGCCGCCAGGTAGCTGGTGAAGCCCACCTTGCAGTGCACGAAGATGGGCTTTTCGGCTGGCAGTTCCTCCAGGCGGCTGCGCAGGGCCGACATGGGAATATGGAGGGCGCCGGGTATGTGTCCAGCATCATGGGCGGGTTTGCCACGGACATCGAGAACCACGCCCTTTGAAGTGCGGGCGGGATAATCCTCGGCATGCCAGACCTTCAGGTCGCCCTTGAGGATGTTGCTGGCAACAAACCCAACCATGTTGATGGCGTCCTTGGCCGAGCCGTAGGGAGGGGCGTAGGCTAGCTCCAGATCCTGAAGGTCGTACACGGTAAGTCCCGCGCACATGGCGGTCGCCAGCACATCAATTCGCTTGTCTACCCCTTCGTGCCCCACCACTTGCGCGCCCAGCAGCTTCCCGCTGCCTGGGGCAAACAGCACCTTCATGTGCAGGGTGGAGGCCCCCGGATAGTAGCCCGCATGATGTCCAGGATGCAGGTACACCTTGAGATAGGGGATGTTGTCGCGCTGCAGGGTCTTCTCGTTGGCGCCGGTGCCGCCCGCCGTCATGTTGAACACCTTCACGATGGACGTTCCAAGCGACCCTTTCCATGTGAGGCCCCGGCCTGCTAGGTTGTCGCCGGCCAGGCGCCCCTGGCGGTTGGCCGGGCCGGCCAGCGGGATGAGCCATGAGCCAGGCAGGGCCCGGTGCGGTGTCTCGACGGCATCGCCCGCCGCGTAGATATCCGGGTCAGACGTGCGAAGGTACTCATCCACCTTGATGCCGCCGCGCGGGCCGAGTTCCAGTCCGGCTGCCCTGGCCAGTGCCACATCGGGCTTCACGCCGGCCGAGAGTATGACCAGATCGGCGGTGATGCGGGTGCCGTTCTGCAATTCCACCGTCACCGCCCCGCCCGCATCGTGGAAAGCGGCGGCAGCGGCGCCCAGGTGCAGGGTCACGCCTTCATGACGGGCGTGCTCCTCCAGCGGCCAGGCCATTTCCGGGTCCAGCGGCGGCAACAACTGCGGCAACATTTCCACCAAGTCCACGGTCAGCCCCCGCTCGCGCAGGTTCTCCGCCATTTCCAGTCCGATATAACCGCCGCCAATCACCGCCGCGCGGCGGGCTCCTTCGTCGACCACTTTCTTGATGGCATCCATGTCCGGCACGTTGCGCAGGACCATGACAGCCGGGTGGTTGAGCCCTGGCAGCTGGGGTTGCAGGGGCTGTGCGCCGGGACAGAGAACCAGCTTGTCATAGGCCAGTTCATATACTCTGTTCGATGCCAGTTCGCGCACCGCGATGGTTTTCCTGGCGCGTTCGATGGACACCGCCTCATGCCCCGTACGCACATCCAGGTTTAGCGATGCCTTGAGGCTGTCCGGGGTCTGCAGGAGCAGCTGCTGCCGGTCGCCGATCACCCCGCCAACATGATAGGGCAGCCCGCAATTCGCAAAGGAAACATAGGGGCTTCGCTCCAACACAATGATCTCCGCCTGCTCATCCAGCCTGCGCAACCGCGCCGCCGCGGACATGCCCGCTGCCACGCCGCCAACCACAATTACCTTCATAAATCATCCATCCTTGTTTATTGCCCGAAGAGGGCACCATGTCCGTCAATCCCCGGAGGGCCCGCGGTGAGCGGGCACGCCCCGCTCTTCCAACCGGCAAAACAATACATTGAGGACCGAGGGAGAGCGTGGGTTTTCCACGCGAAGAGCACAAAAGGGGGAGGAGACCTTTCCCATTTTCTCAGCCGGTCTTCCTGGAAACGGGGGCCAGGTGCCTTGTCTTTCCCATCACGCGGCAATGGTCGAAATCTGGCGCAGCTGGGCGACGGTCTCCACAAGGGCCATCACGGTTGCCTCGATGTCCATTTCGGTGGACTCCCGTCCGAGGGAGATCCGTATGGATCCCTGAGCCTCTCGCGCGGAGAGCCCCATGGCGGTCAGAACATGGGAGGGCTCCGGATCGCCCGTCGAGCAGGCGGAACCGGTCGAGACACAAATCCCGCGCACATCCGGAGCGTCCGTCACCGTCACTCCACGATGTTCGACGCCAGCGCCGAGGGGTGCCGCGCGTCAAGCAAGGGCATCTTGCACTCTCCCCCAGAGTTCGCGGATATCTCGTGCCGCGACTCCGTCCCCGTACTCGACGATCGAAAGGTGTTTCACCTGAGCTTTCGTGACATCCTCGTCGTACCTGACGCGGCCGAGGAAGGGGATGCCGAAACGTTCCGCGGCCTTTTCCATTTCGAGAGCGATCTCCGGGTTGATATCCACCTTGTTGATACAGAAACCCGCCTCGATGTTCATCTGCCGGCAAAGATGGGCCACGCGCTCGAGGTCGTGAAAGCCCGAAAGGGTTGGCTCCGTCACAATGAGGACGAACGTCGCACCCGTAACGGAGGCGATGACGGGGCATCCAACGCCTGGCGAGCCATCGCAGATCACGAGATCACAGTGTCTCGACCGCGCAACGGCTTTTGCTTCCTTTCTGACGAGAGAGACAAGTTTTCCGCTGTTCTCCTGGGCAATCCCGAGCCGGGCGTGAACCATGGGGCCAAACCGGGTCTCGGAGACGAACCAGGATCCATTCAGTGACGGCATCAGGAGAGCTGCACGCTCGGGGCAGACATCGACACACACGCCGCACCCCTCGCACGAAAGGCTATCCACGGCGAAAACAGGTCCTGACTTTTCCGGCAAGGGGGAGAGGGCCCCGAACCGGCAGTGTTCCGCACAAATCCCGCAGCCGTTGCAGCGGTCTGGATCGATGACGGCAGTGTGTCCGCCGGAAAAGGGCCACGTGTGAATGACCTCAGGATTCAGAATCAGGTGGAGGTCGGCGGCATCGACATCACAGTCGGCCACCACGGCCTGCCCGGCAAGAGCCGCGAAGGAGGCCGTTATGCTCGTCTTGCCCGTGCCCCCCTTGCCGCTGACAACGACGAGTTCTCGGACCTCGTTCCACGGCCCCATCTGGATCATCCCTGATGGGAATGCCGCCCCAGGTTGCGAGAGGTTCTTCCCCTGAGGCGAGCGGATCGAGATCCTCTCTCGCCGGCCCAGCCTCTGGAGCTTCTCGAAGAGATCGAGGAAGCGCTCCCGCAGCTCCGGCAACCGAAAAACCGCGAGTTCGCCCCGCGAGTAGGCATTCGCGATTCGCCGGTCGTCCGGGATCTCGAGGAGAATTGGAATGCCCTCGGCGGCACAGTAGTCGTACACCTCTGAATTGCCTGTCCCTTGACGGTTCACGGCGACTCCGAAAGGCACGCCGAGTTCTCGCCCCATGGCCACCGCCAGTTTCAGGTCGTTCAACCCGAACGGCGTGGGCTCGGTCACGAGAAGCAGGGCATCAGCGCTTTTGACGGACTCGATAACGGGACACGATGTCCCTGGTGGTGCATCGATGACGAGAGCCCGGTCGAGAGGCGCGGCTTTCAGGACCGCGCGAATCACCGGCGGTGCCATGGCCTCCCCCACGTTCAGCTCTCCCTTCAGAAAGCCCGCTGTCGAGGTGGTTCCGAACTCCAGGAGTCCGGTATCACGCGGCACTTCGCTGAGGGCGCCTTCTGGACAGGCCGCGATGCAGCCCCCACAACCATGGCAGAGATTCGGGAAGGTCTTGATGCTCTTCGGCAGCATGACGATGGCCGAATACCGGCACGCACTCTCGCAGGCGCCGCAGAGCGTGCATCGTGATGCGTCCACGGCGGGAACAGGAACCGAAACGGGCTTTTGAAGGTGAATCCGGGGCTCGAGGAAAATGTGGCCGTTGGGCTCTTCCACATCACAGTCGGCATACGTGACCGGAATGCCGGCATCCGCCAGGACCACCGCAAGATTCGTCGAGATGGTGGTCTTTCCGGTGCCTCCCTTTCCGCTGGCGACGGCGATATGAAAAGGCCGGGTCACCAAGCTCTCTCCAGCGCTCGACAGGGCGAACCGCCGCCAGTACTCATCGCCGTCCGCGTCCCATTCCAGACTGGCCAGCCGCATCCGGTACGAGAGATTTCTGGTATCCGCCTGCCTTGAAGCGTTCAACGGCCTCGCGCACCGTCCCGCTGCAATCCGTAAAGACGTCGATTCCGGCGGCAGTCAGCGCTTCATGCGCGTTCGGACCACAATGGCCGGTGAGCACCGCTTTTACGCCCTTCTGGGCGGCTACCTTGGCCACCTGAATTCCCGCTCCCCCACTACGAGCCGCATTTCCGTTTTCCACGACCGTGAAGGTCATGTCACCGGTGTCGACGAGGAGAAGAAAATCACAGCGGCCAAACCTCGGATCAACCTCCGAGTCGAGCCCCGAACCCGTTGAGCTGATTGCAATTAACATTTGTCTTCCTCCTTCCAGGGAGCCGGAACGGAATGCCTCGAGGCGAGGGCGGCCTTCCTCTTCCCGGTCTCAACGGCCGTTACCGCGAAGCTCGGCCAGGGATTCCCCTCCTCAGTGTTGATGCCCATGCCCGTGCCGGCCACAGGCCTGACCAGGCTGCATGACCTCGAGCTTTCCTGCCTTCAGGGCCTCGATCACTTCACCGACCGTCTCGCAATCAGAGAGATAAACCTGGATGTTTGCCGCCAGGAGTTTGTTGAGGGCTCCCATCCCGATGCCGCCCACCGCCATTGCGTCAATCTGTTCCCCACTGAGGAACTGAAGCGGCGCACACATCCCGTGCCCGTGATGCTGGTTACCGTTGACGATCGTCTTGCAGGCACCCGTGTCCGTGTCGACGATCATGAAGCCTGGAGCCGATCCGAAATGCGCGCAGGCCACGCTGTTGAGTCCGTCGTTCGTCTCGACCGGAATGCAGATGTTCATGTGGTCCCCCTCTTTTGTCCGCGTCCATCGCTCCCGGCTGTGGAGGGAGTGCGTCACGTCCGCGGTTCCGGGGGCTATTATGAGCATACGATCAAAATTGTCAAGGAGGGGCGTCCCGAGTTGGCAATCATATGTGCGAAACTTCGCGTCTGGGGACGGGCGGCTTTCTCAGGTGGCACGGAACGCTCCACGAGACGCGCTGGCTCCTCTGGCTCTTCGTTCCTGCCGTTGTCTTGCCGATTGCGGCGAACGAACTCGGCTGGGTGGCGGCGGAAGTGGGCCGTCAGCCCTGGATCGTCCACCCGAAGGTGAGCTGGACCGCGGATGGGATGGACGTCGTCACGGGACCGGCCGGTCACGTCGTTTATGACGAACGCGCTGGCCTCCGGACGCTCGACGCCGCCAGCCCGAATGTGAAAGCGAACCAGGTCCTCGGTTCTCTCATCGGCTTCGGATCGATCTACCTCGCGCTTGGAGCGGCCTGGCTTTTCATTCTGCACCGTAAGATCAAACACGGGTCCGAAGAAGCCGCGCCGTCAGCGACCGGGGGCCGGGGCCCGGATGGGGCCATGGAAGCCGCCGGGCTGCGAGCCGTTCACGAGGGGCGGATGACGGGCAGCGAGGAACGGGGTCGAGGAGGTTGCCATGCCGTACGAAACACTCTGTGCTATTTGGTTCATCATCGAGGGCATTCTCCTCTGCGGTTACGCGATCCTCGACGGGTTCGACTTGGGCGTCGGGATCCTCCACCCGTTCGTCCCGAGGACAGACCTCGAGCGCCGTTTATCGCTGAACTCGATCGGTCCCCTGTGGGACGGCGACGAGGTGTGGCTCGTCACCTTCGGCGGCGCCCTATTCGCGGCCTTCCCCGAGGCTTACGCATCCGTCTTTTCTGGCTTCTACGCGGCGTTCATGCTTCTGCTCGTGGCCCTCATTTCCCGTGCGGTCTCGATGGAGTTCCGCTCGAAGATAAGGTCCTTTTCATGCTCACGACGATCGCGACAGTTGCCTTCATTCCGCGCGCAATAAAGAATTTCCAGCAGTTCCCCTGGGCCGTCATCATCGCCGTTGGGACGATTCTCGCCGTCGCAAACATCCCGCGATGCCTTTACCGCGACCGGCCCGGCCTCGCCTTCCTCTCCTCGGCGGGCGTCATAGCGGGGCTCGTCGCGCTCTTTGGCCTGGCCCTCTACCCGAACCTCGTGACAGCCGCGGGCGACGGCTCCTCGCACTCCGTGACGATCTTCAACGCGGCGTCGAGTCACAAGACGCTCAGCATCATGCTCATGATCGCCCTGACCGGGATGCTCTTCGTCTTGACCTACTCGGGTGTCATCTACTGGACCTTTCGCGGAAAGGTGAAGCTTGGTGAGCACAGCTATTGAATCGGAGGACGTGAACTTCCCGGTAAGAACGCACGGGGCGGGCCCAGGATGAGAGCTTGGCTAATTCCATCTCACGACTAGCTGATTCCCACTTTTTCCCCTGTCTCCGGTAACGGGGAGAAGAGGCTGGCCCTGAGGCCGGGAGAGGGGTCTCCCCTGAGCGTCAGCTTCACCTTGATAGCAAATGGGAATAGAAACCCACCGGAGGTGTGCGAGACGCCCGTTTGCCGCTCGCCTGCCCCGGGCCAATGTTCCGTCGCCGGTCCCTGCTGTCTTTCCCGTCCTAGTTTCCTCGCATCTTTCTTGGGACGTGCTCTCACCCCTATGCTCGAGTGTACCGGATGGTCTCCTCTGCCTCTTTACGCACGACGTATGCCCGGTCCCAGTCGAAACTCGAGTCGACGCCGAGAATGCGCTGACACACAGCGCGAACCGCATCCAACTCCTCGACGCCGAGGTGCCCGGCTTTTGCCAGTTTCCCCAAGCTCCTGACGGCCTTGGCCCGGATGGCCGCGTTCGTGTCGGAGAGCGCCGAGTAGAGGCTCTCCAGAAGGGCCTGCCGGTGCTCCTGTGTGAGACCCCCTCGCGGAATCGACTCGGCCATTCTGCCGATGGCTCTTGCGGCGGTGTCTCTCAATTCGAGGTTCTCCGAGCGAGCTGCCTCGAGAGTGAGCGGAATGGCCTTGACGATGCGCGGCGAGTTGATCTTGCCGAGCGCATAAAGAACGAAGGGGCGCACAGCAGGGTCGGCCACTGAGGCGTACTTGGCAAGGAGAGGGTCGATGGCATCAGCGCCGATCCGCCCCAGAGCGTGCCCGACGGCGAGTTGGGCCTTCACGTCCCCGGCTTCGAGATGGTCCACGAGAACAGGAATGACCCACTCACCAAACCCGACGACGAGGGTGACCGCTTCATCCAAGATTGAAATAAGTTCGGGGTGGTCCAGAGGGTCCAGGTAGAAGACCGTCGAGAGGATCTCGAAAAGAGGCTTCGCTTCTCTCGAGCCGGTCCGGGCGATTTCTTGCTTTATGAGGGCCAATCCCTGCCGGATGCTGACTGCGTCTTGGCCCGTCAAGAGGATTTTGATTTCGCGGTACGGATCCGGCGATGGTGCGACCTCGGCACCAGTCACGCCACGCTCCGAAGTGTCGTCCGGGAGTCTCGAACTGCCGGTCGTCATGTGCGTAACCCTCCCCTGCGCCAGGGCCAGACGAACCGCCCGCCTGCTACGTTTCTGGCCCAGTTTCTCCGTACATCATATTCCCCGCGGCCCAGAGAAGCCAAAGGGTTGTCCTGTACATGCCCGGAAGCCAAGTCCCAGTTAGGAGATGCGGCGTCACACCTTGTCTGGCCGGATCTTCACGGTCGCCATCTGCAGAACGGCAGAAGGTGCCCGGTACCGAATTCTGAAAACGTTTTCGGGCCAGCGGTGCTCGGGCTCTGTCCGCACCTCTTCGAGGAGGGCCGCGGTCCGCGTGCTCCAGACCTCCACATTGCCAGGTCTGTCGCCGGGGACTTTACGCAGCGCCTTCGCGAACGCAGCGTCCAACTCGTGGGAGACACCTGGCACGAGCGACGAGATAGGGAGCGGGACGGAAGAGAGGACCTCGACGAAGATCGTCCCCACGTCATTTCCCGTGGCTATGCGCCGTCCAGTCAATACCTCGTACCCAACCGCCGCGAGCGAATAGAGGTCGCTTCTGGCATCAACCTCATGTCCCTGTACTTGCTCGGGCGACATGTACGCCGGAGTTCCCACCACCGTCCCGGTCTGCGTCAGATGTGAATCCACCTTCAGGGACTTCGCCAGCCCGAAGTCCAGCACTTTCGCCATGAAATCGTCACCCGCGGGCACGACGAAGATGTTCCCCGGCTTTATGTCGCGGTGGATCACGCCGGCCGCGTGCGCCGCCCCGAGAGCACTTCCAACTTGACGCAGGATAACGGCTGTCTGGCGTGGGCTTGCGGGGCCATGGTCTTTCAGTATCCCCGAGATGTCACGCCCTTCCAGAAGCTCCGTGACTAGAAAGGCTGAACCATCCTCGAGTTCGCCGAAATCGAAAAGGGAGATCACGCTCGGGTGGTGCATCTGTGCCAGCGTCCGGGCCTCACGCTCGATACGAAACCGCACTGCCGGCTCGGTCAGGAGTTCGGCCCTGATTACCTTCAGAGCAACATCGCGACCTAGCTTCTCGTCCCGCGCGGAAAAGACGCTTCCCATCCCACCCTCGGCAAGAAGTGAAACTAACCGGTAGCGTCCCAGTACACGCAGGGGGAGCAGGCGCGAACCATCGAGCGCGGAGCCATCAACCATGCAAGTAGCGGCCGTGTCGTCGTAGCACGCATGGCACTTGGGACACAGCTGGAGAGTAGCGGCTCCCTTCTCGCGCATGCTCTTGCGCACGGAAGCCTGACGTACTTCCGTTACAGTGAGCTGCTCTCTGAGGCATCGCAGGTCCAGGGCGCTCCCGAGGTGCTGGGCAAAGCCAGTGATGAGTTGTCGCTCCAGTTCACCCCAGGCGATCGCTCCCTCAGCGACTAACACTCCCCGCAACTCGCCAGTCATTCCCCTGACTGGCACGACGGTCTCATGGCCCGTTGTAGACAGTTCACCCCACACCGTGACGTCCCGGGAATAGTCTTCATCCCAGAGCGCCGGCGGCGTCGTCGCGCCCGGGGAGATGGCTTCGAACTCCTCTCCGTTTACGCGCCAGATATCCACACGGCGCGCACCGATGGCCTGGGCGATCTCCTCCGCCATCGAGGTGCCCCATGCCGCAACATTCTCGAGTTTCTGAGGCGCAGCTTCTGAAAGACGGGCGAGCTGTTCGTGAACACGGCGCAGTTCATCGATCGTTCCGTGCAGCTCCTCGGTCCTTTTCAGGAGCGCCTTCTCGACCAGGAGACGCCGCTCGACTTCTCCTTGTAGCGCGGCCTTCTCTGTCTTGACGATCTCGTAACGTTCCCGGTAGGTCAGGATCGAGAATACATCCCGCATGGTTCCGGCGCTCTGGCGCCGGTCAGGGATGTTCTCCTGATATATCAGGTATGCGTACAAGATGAGACCGTACAGGACCCCAGAGAAAGTCTTGCCTGCAAGGTTCCCAGCGAGAATCGCCCCGAGCGAACGGTGTCCCCAAAAGCTGGCAACTGTGAAAACAATGGCATCGAAGTACAGGACGGAGAGAAGTGCGCCGAAAATGCGTCCCAGGAGAGGCAAGCGCGGCAAGTTGAAGTAGAGAAACTCGTAGATAACGACGATGATTATCGAGTCGAGGAAGAAGATGCCCGTCCCCGCGATGAAGAGCCGCAGGTTGATTTCAAAAACTCGGGGCGGAATGGCGAGGATGTTGACGGCTCCGGGACTATCGAGCTGGATCCGGGTCAACAGGGAGAACGCCAGAAGCGTCAGGTTCGAGACCAGGATCCCGTAGATCAAAGTTCGAGTTTGTGGGATATCGCCCTTGATGTAGATCAAGAGAATCACGAACAGCGAAGATGTGAAGAGGACGATGGAGCCCGGTGAGACCAGCTGCCCGAAGAGAGGAACGTAGAGAGTTGATGCGAGGAGCGCCTGCAGGTACTGGTTAGAGCCAATGAAGATGTAGATGGGAGCAAGGCCAAGCCGGTTCTGCTGCCGGTAAAGGAGGATAATCACGCCCGCAACGAAAGCGATCTCGAGAGCCAGCAGAAGGGCGACGTTCACCCTTTCCCCCTGTGCCCGGGGGGCACGGACGCATCCGCCCCACCTGTGCCATCCGTTCGCATGGCACGCCCTCCAGGCTCAAGTCTATCTCGCCTTGCCTTGACTGGGACCAGGGCGGAATCCCCAGGAAATCCCCCAGGGCCTACTCGACTCTTCCAACCCGCCGGACCCCCACGAACAAGCGTGCCCCCTGGTTTTCGAAAGGGCGCACCTTGACACCACGCAACTCCCACCCTTCCGCCTGAAGCCGCCGGGCAATGGCCTCGTCTCTGACAATGGCGAGGACGTCCTCGGCGGCAGGCGGAGACCAGAGTATTGAACAGTCCTTCGTGACCTGGGCCGCGGGCGCGAAGTACTGGAGGTAGTCGGAAAGGTTGTCGATGCCTGGATAGCGTGTCGCCAGGACGACAGGAAACGGCTTCCCGCTGCCGAGTTGGAGATCCCCGAGGACGGACACAATACCCATGACAGCGTCGTCAGCCGCGCGGCCTCGTCTCCCGGCAGGATCGGCTCGCCAGGCGAGAGGCGTCGTCGCCGTGAGAAGCAGCGCGACTGGCCAGGCCATCCATGGCCGAAAGCGCCCGGCAAGGAGCGGGGCGAGGGTTGTCGCGGACCCGAGGACCATGACAGGGAGCGCGACCATCGCGCGGTGCAGAACAAAGGAGACACTGGGAGAGGCATAGCCTCGCAGGAGAACCGCGGAGGCAAAAGCCGCTGCGCACCATCCTGCGTATAGGATATGCCTCCACTCAGCACGGCCTGTGACCACGAGGATGATCCAGACCACCAAGAGGACGGCGACAACCTCGTGGAGGAACGGGTGTGGCGGGCCGAAGGAGGCGACGCGCACGGCGTCGAGAAGACGGCCTGCGGGAAGATAAGTCGACGGACTTTTGAACACGTCGCCCCGCGTCAAGAAGGAGAGACCGCCGAAGACCGCGATTGGAACAAAAGCGCAAAACCAGCGAACGGCGTCTTCTCGCCGCCTGGCGTGGAGCGATGAGAAGCCGTTAACGGCAACAAGAACCAAGATGAGTGCCCAGCCCGCAAGGGCAGGCGTGTAGCTCGTCCCGAGGAGGGCGCCAGCCCAGATCAGCGAGAAGAGACGCGGGGCCGATGTCTGCTCCTCGGCATAGAGGAGCGCCCCGAGTGCGAGAAGGACGAACGAAACCGGCAACAGCGTTTGTTCCCACGCTTTGACCCAGTCGAGGAGGTAGGGGGAAGAGAGGAGAAAGAAGGTCCCGAGCGCCGCGAGCGCGCCCGAGGGGTCCAGGGGATGAAGCCGGCGGCGCAGGGCCCCCTGAAAGACAGCCCCGCCAAGGAGCAGTGGGAGCGCGAAACCGAGCCGCAGGGCTGGCACCGAAGGCCCTTGCGGCAAGGAGGGCAGGGAAACGAGAAGATACTGCCGAAACGGGTAGCTGATGAAGCCGGTGCGTGTGTAGCCCAGGTCCGGCTCTTTCCAACCTGCCATCCCCTGTCCGGCTTCCTGCGTCGCTTCGTGGTTGATGGCGAAGCGTTGTACCGATCCGATACCGTCGAGCGCCACAAACGCCAGCGCGGCGAGTGCGGCGAGGGCCAGAAAGTTGCGGCGGCGGCCGTCTTCCCGGAGTGCCTGGAACGTCTCGGCGCACAGGAACCCCACAGCCAAGAACCCGTGGATGAGCCAGATGCGGCTCGCGACAACGGAAAATGGCTTGCCAAGGAGGTAAGCCCCGGCTTCGAAAGCCGAAAGCATCGCGGCCCCGAGAACCAGAAGGTACGTGGAACGGCGTAGTTGCACCTGGGGCGGCAGAATACATGAGAAGGGCTCTTCTCCAGCGGGTGTCGATTCTGGCGGAGCGGCTCCTCGACAGCTTGGAGCCCTGGTGTCTCGACGCCAGTGAGACTCCCCTGCTCCCTTCCCATCTTTCAGGTTCGGAGGCCGCCGCGTGGGCGCATAATCCTTCTGGCAGGTTCGCCTTCCGGGGCAAACCTGGGAGGAGACTGCAATGGTCACCCAGAATGACGTGGCCCTGATCGATGAGGAAGCCGTCTGGCAGACCCTCGCATCTGGAGCCCGGCACGACGCTCAGGAAGTCCGAGACCTCCTGGCAAAAGCACTGGAACTCAAAGGACTACGAGGGCGTGATCTCGCCGTCCTGATGGGGATTTCCGACCCCGAACTCATCGGCGAGATGTTTCACACCGCCCGCACCGTCAAAGAGACGATCTACGGGAAGCGGCTCGTTCTTTTTGCGCCGCTCTACATCTCGAATCTTTGCGGCAACGAGTGCCTCTATTGCGCCTTTCGGGCGAAAAACCGTACCCTCTCCCGCCGGGCCTTGACGCAGGACGAGATCGCCCGCGACGTCAAGCACCTCGTGGAGCAGGGACACAAGCGAGTTCTTCTCGTCGCCGGAGAGTCCTACCCCAACGAGGGCTTCGACTACATCCTGAAATCAATCGACACCGTCTACAGAACGCGGAGCGGCCCCGGTGAAATCAGACGTGTGAACGTGAACATCGCACCTCTGAGCGTTGCCGAGTTCAAGCGGCTTAAAGAAGCCAAGATCGGAACCTACCAACTGTTCCAGGAGACCTACCACAGGGAGACCTACAGTCGCGTCCATGTGGGCGGAAAGAAAAGGGACTTCGACTGGCGGGTCTCTGCCATGGATCGAGCCATGGAAGCCGGGATCGATGACGTGGGAATCGGCGTTCTCTTCGGACTGGCTGACTGGCGGTTCGAAGTCCTGGCGCTCATGCAGCACATCGAGCACCTGGAACGGACCTTCGGGTGCGGCCCCCACACAATCTCCGTTCCCCGCCTCGAGCCCGCCACCGGCTCCGACCTTGCCACGCATCCGCCCCATGCCGTTTCCGACCTCGATTTCCGCAAGGTGGTTGCCATTTTGAGGCTCGCGGTCCCGTATACGGGCATCATCCTCTCCACGCGCGAGACTGCCTCTCTTCGCCGGGAGACTTTTGCCCTGGGCGTCTCTCAAATTTCGGCCGGCAGCCGCACCAATCCTGGCGGCTACGACTCTGACGACGGTCACGAGAACGCGGAGCAGTTCTCGCTAGGCGACCACCGCTCCCTTGACGAGGTGATCCGCGACATCGCGGGGCTTGGTTTCGTCCCATCCTTCTGCACCGCCTGTTACCGCCTGAAGCGAACGGGCGCTGATTTCATGGACCTGGCCAAGCCAGGGCTCATCAAGGAGCACTGCGCTCCCAACGCGCTCTCCACGTTCCAGGAGTACCTGGAAGACTACGCTTCAGAGGCGACTCGCAAGGAAGGCGAAACGGTCATCGCAGCCGCTCTTGCCGAAATGGGTCCGCAGCTCCGCGAGAAGACGGAGAAGATGCTCGAGATGGTTCGAAATGGCCGTCGCGACGTCTTCTGCTGAAGCACCAACCAGCCCCGCCCCGGAGGGTTTCCGCGCGGAACAGGATTCGCTCGGCGAGTACCAGATTCCGGCGGAAGCCCTTCACGGGATACACACGGCTCGCGCCCTGGTCAACTTCCCGCTTACCCTGCGCCCGGTTCACCCTGAACTGGTGCGGGCCTATGGTGTCGTCAAGCTGGCCTGCGTCCAGATAAACCGGCAACTCGGATACCTCTCTTCAGAAAAAGCCTCGGCGCTCGAGAAGGCGTGCCAGGAAATGGTGGCGGGGCTCCTGACGGAGCACATCGTCGTCGATGCCCTCCAGGGGGGCGCCGGGACATCCACCAACATGAACGTCAACGAAGTGCTCGCGAACCGCGCACTCGTGTTGATGGGAGAAAGGCCGGGAACTTACGGCATCATCTCCCCTCTCGATGATGTCAACCGGCACCAGTCCACGAACGACACCTATCCGACAGCGCTTCGTATTGCGGCCATCTGGCTGTTGCGGCCCCTGGAGTCCGCGGTGCTGGAACTTCAAGAAGAGTTCCAGGGAAAGGAGCGGGAGTTCTCTCGCATCGTGAAGGTGGGCCGGACCGAAATGCAGGATGCCGTTCTCACAACGCTCGGACGGAGCATGGGGGCCTTCGCGGAGGCTTTCGGCCGGGACCGCTGGAGGATCTCTCGCTGTGAAGAGAGGCTTCGCGTGATCAACCTGGGAGGAACGGCCATTGGCACCGGGGTCACGGCGCCGAGAGAGTTCATCTTCTCCGTCACTGACAGGCTCCGGGAACTCACCGGCCTTGGCCTGGCGCGGGCCGAGAACCTGCTCGAGGCCACCCAGAACGCCGATGCCTTCGTTGAAGTTTCGGGCATCCTCAAGGCGTGCGCGGCTTCGCTCCTCAAGGTCTCGAGTGATCTGCGACTGCTCTCGTCGGGCCCGGAGGCGGGGCTTGGCGAATTGACGCTGCCGCCCCGGCAGGCGGGATCCTCGATCATGCCGGGCAAGGTCAACCCGGTGATTCCCGAGGCTGTCTCTCAGGCGGCGTTTACCGTTTTCGCCAACGATCAGTCGGTCACCCTGGCGGCCAGCGCAGGTTCACTCGAGCTGAATCCGTTCCTGCCACTGATTGCCGAAGCGCTTTTGTCGAGCCTCGATCTCCTGGCCCGGTCCTGCAAAATGCTCGCCTTGCTCTGCGTCAAAGGCCTGCGCGCCAACGAGAACCGCTGCCGGCAACACGTCGAAAGCTCCACGGCAACGGCCACATCACTGTTGCCTGCTCTCGGCTACGAAGGGGCGAAGGCGCTTCTCTCGGCTTCCGCTCAATCAAACCGTTCCATCAAGGAGACGGCTGTTTCACAAGGGCTCCTTTCGGAGAGCGAGTTCGATACCCTGACCTCTCCCGAGGCGGTCTGCCGTCTCGGATCGCCAAACGCCTGGAGGCGCCAATGAACAAAATTCCGCGCGGGCTCAGGCTTCACATCGGGCTTTTCGGCCGGCGGAATGCCGGGAAGTCGAGCGTTTTGAACGCCATCGTCAAGCAGGATGTCTCGATCGTCTCCGCGGTTCCCGGCACGACGACGGATCCCGTGGAGAAACCGATGGAGCTGTTGCCGTTTGGACCAGTTGTGTTCATCGACACGGCAGGCATCGATGATGAAGGGGCTCTCGGAGAACTCCGGATCGCAAAGACCCGAAGAGTCCTGGAGCGCACGGACCTCGCCGTCCTGGTTGCGGAATCGGGGGTCTGGGGACCGTTCGAGGAGGGCCTCCTGGCCGAGGTCAAGGAGCGGGGTGCTTCTTGTGTGGTGGTCTTGAACAAGACAGATCTGGCACAGCCCGCCCCCGAGCTTCTGGCTTTTTTCGAGGAAAGGAAACTCCCTGTTGTGCAGACGGTTGCGCCCGAAGGAAAAGGGATTCCCGAACTGAGGCAGGCCCTGCTCCGCGCGATCCCCATGGACTTTCTCGAGGAACGGCGCGTCATTGCCGATCTCGTCTCCGAGGGAGATGCCGTCGTGCTGGTCGTCCCAATTGACAAGGAAGCCCCGAAGGGACGGTTGATCTTGCCGCAGGTTCAGACGATCAGAGACTTGCTGGACGCCGATGCCGTTACGCTCGTCGTCAAGGAGCGTGAGCTGAGAGAGGCTTTCCGCTTGCTGAAGGTCCCACCCCGGCTCGTCGTCACGGATTCTCAGGCGTTTTTGAAGGTCGCGGCCGACACTCCCAAGGAGACTCCCCTGACGTCGTTTTCCATTCTCTTTGCACGGTTTCAGGCCGACCTGCCCGCCATGGTCGAGGGAACGCTCGGAATCGAGCAACTGAGACAGGGTGACCGGATTCTCGTTGCTGAGTCGTGCACGCACCACCCGATCGGCGAGGACATCGGGACAGTCAAGATCCCGCGCTGGCTTCGCCAGTACACTGGGCTGGCACTCGACTTTGTTCATGTCAAGGGCCACGATTTCCCCGAAAACCTGTCCCCTTATGCGCTTGTCATTCACTGCGGAAGCTGCATGGGAAACCGGCGCGAGATGCTCTCGCGGATTCTGCGCTGCCGGCAGGCCGGAGTTCCCATAACGAACTACGGGCTGACAATCGCTTACTCGCTGGGGATCTTCGCGCGAGCCCTGGGTCCGTTCCCGACAGCACTCGAGGCGTTCCAGAGAGCACGAATAAGCATGCGGAATTGATTCGGCTGCTCAACATTCTGGTTGAATTTCGGTGGATTCACGTTCGATCAGGCTGGCGATCTCGCTCTGCGCCTCGAGTGAGTTCGCGCCAACACGCCGTGCGGCCTCCAGCATGTAGCCCCTGTCTATCGTGGAGAGAAAGAACCGGAGAAGAGGATTCCCGCGGAAATCCTCCCAGTCCGCTTCCTCGAGCATCATCCTGCCTTCTGGAAACTCGCTCAGAAACCGGGCCAGCGCCTCATAAAGCGACGACAGGCTCAGTCCCGAGTGCCGCTGAAGTACTTCCGTGAGCGCGTTCATCGTTCGCGGGAAGGTACCTCTGAGGAAAAGGTACCCGTAAAAGATGCCGTAGAACCTCTTGGTGTCGTCGAGGGAGAGGGAGCGGTTCGCGAGAACGGTTCCGCCCTTCGCGCCGGCCAGAGCCAACTCGCCCGTACTCCTGGCGAAAAGTTGCGTCCCTGCGTGGACGTTCGTGACGAAGAGAATGGGAGTCGGCCGCCGGCCGTTCTGCCCTTGCAGCTTGCCGATGAAATCGACCGTGGCCAGGAAGTCCTCGAGGCGATCGTTCTCGAGGCCGTACATCGCGTCGATACAAAGATCGATGTCCGTTCGTTCCAGCACCAGCTCCGCGTTACTGCGAAAGCGCGCGAGGTCTGACTTCCGCCCGCTTTTTCGGAGCGTCTCCTCGTTCACGCTCTGGAGCCCCACCTCCATCATGGCGAAACCAGCCTTCCCCAGAAGGTCGATGAGTTCCTCGTCGAGCCACTCGAGCATGAACTCACCGATGAACGTGGTCCCCTGGTTGTGTCGTGCGAGGAACTCCAGGAGCGACCTCGTCCTCTGCGGGTTCACATTGAAGATCGTGTCGTAGAACTCGATCTGCCGAACCTTGCGGACCTCGAGGAGGTAACGGAGTTCCTCCTCCACCCGGGTCATCGAGTACCACCCCGCGCGCTCCCGGCCGCGTCCCTCGTAGCAGAAACTGCAGTCCCAGACGCAGCCCCGGTAGGTCTCGACAAAAACCGTCGGGTACTTGTCCCACGCGTCGAAGACACCGTCGAGATAGGGGGACGCGACGCCGTCGAGCTGGCCGTGCTGGGCGAGCTTCCTGCCGCTAGCAAGAGGGAGGTCCCTGGGATCACAGAGGCCCTCGAAGGGCCCGGGTTCTTCTCCGGACGCCAGGGCCCGTAGCACGTGGACGAAGGCCCATTCCCCCTCGCCCACGACGCAGTAATCCACCAGCCCTTCCAGTCCGGCGGGATTCTGGTTGATCGTGTCGATGCCCCCGAGGAGGATGGTCGCATCTGGCTGCAAGCTTTTCAGGTCACGAAGGAGGTCGAGGACCCTGGGCCCATTCCCGTGGTGCACCGAAAAGCCGTAGACGTCCGAGGGCTCCGACAGGATGTCGAGCAGGATGTGCCGGTTGGTCTTCGACACGGCGTGATTCACGACCCTCACATTCACTTCCGGTACATGGCGCCGTGCGGTGGCCGCCAGGGTGTACGTGCCCAGCGAGTAATGACGGTCATTGCAGTTGATCGAGACGAGTGTGACCTTCATCGGTTCATTGGCTACCCGAAGGGGTGGATCTCCTCGGAATTCGGCAATCCGTGCCGGGCCAGGTGGAGCCGGGGCGTCCCGACGCTGCCAAAGGAGAGCAACGGGAGGCCCGGGGCCACGATCCGGACGACCTCGAACCCGCACGACGCACAGTCGGGCGGCGTCAACACAACCGCGACGGAGTCTGGCGCGAGCAAGACGAGTTCCGCCTCGAGAGCCGTCTCGGGCACGCCCTGAGAAAGGGGCGAGGAGACGGGCACGTTTGGTGCGAGTTCCCGCGCAAGATTCCGTGCCCTCGTTTCCGTGGCGTAATAATTCGTGTGAGCGTCGGGGCGGGCAAGCGGGGCCGGGGTTTCACCAATTGGGATCTCGGGTTCGTGACTCGCCATCCACTGCCACAGGAGCGCTGCCTCGATGGTGGCGCTTGCCGCTGCCTCCGTGACGTCGAGACGAGACGCAAAACCAACCGCCACCCACGGAAACACCTCGCCCGTCACCACCGCGAGCACGACGGGGACCTTCGGGGGCACGGCAAGCCCGCGGAGTGTGAGACCGAGGCGGGCGGCAGAGATGCGTTCGACGAGGGGCGCGAGTCTCTCGGGCAGAAGGGTGGGGTCGAGGCGTGGTCCGTAAGACCTTCGATGCCAGGCCTCGACGATTCGAAACCGCTCGATGGTCTCGAGAAGCGCCCGCTGCCGGGCACTCGCCAGGGAGCGATGGCTCGCGAGGCCGCTCGAGAGCATGGGGGCGAACCGGGGTTCGTCGCGGTTCCAGGCGCGGGTGTGGAACACCGATGCGGCGGGGACCCAGCAGGGGGCTCCCGTGGCGATCGACGTTCCTTCAATCCAGGCAAGTTCGGCATCGGGATCGATCGGACGGTAGCCAGTCAACGCGCGCTGCCCGTCGTCGAATCCGCAGAAGAAGTCGAGCGGGGGCGTCCGGCCCTCGAGTGCTCTCGCCATCTCTCTCAACAGCTGGCCCGGGACAGGATGCAGGGCGGCGTACCGCTCGACGGCCTCGCCGAGCTGGATCGTCAGGGCCGAGTCGAGATCGGGTCCGTGGCCCCGTGCAACTTCGGGTTCTTCCTCGAGAGGCATGTGAACGCGACCGATGACGGCGCTCCAGAGAAGGTTCGCGTCTTCTGCCGCGTTGTAGACGTCGACAACGGAGGTAAGGCCCGTCAGCGCGTCTCTCAGAAGGGCGGAGGGGAGGGGGTGTTCCCGGGTGACGACGGGGTCGCCGCTGCAGCGCGGACAGCCCGGGACGCGGAGCAGGGAATGCCAGGAGACATCATCCCCAGCGACGCGCAGGACAGGGGCGAGGTCCGGTTCGACTCTCACCAGGGCTTCCGCCACTTCAGACTGGAGAGAATCCGGATCGACCGTGAAGATGGGCGACTGAACCTCGAAGCCTGCCTCGATGAGCCGGGCTTCCAGACAGAGGGAGCAGGGTGCGTCCCCCGTTCTCATGAGGCACGATCCGGCGCTCGTCTCGATCCCGACGACGGTACTCATCACCGCTCCAGAAGTCCTGTGATCTGATACCGGAAGATCCCCCGGGCCAGCGTGCAGAAAACCGGGCCCGGGTTCCCCATGGAGCCTCCCGCTGCCCGGGTGCCCTGGGCCATGCATCCGCCCCCGCACAACCCTTCGATCTCGCACCCCTGGCAGCCGTCCACACGGTCTCCCGTCCTGTTTCCAAAAAGCGGCAGGACGGGTAACTGGGAACCTGTCTCGGCATCCGCGAGATCCCCGTAGACACTTTTAGGGATCGCGTGGCAGACGAGAAGCTCGCCTCCCGGCCCGACGGAGAGTTCAGAATTCGTCACCGAGCAGAAGTGGCCCGAGGCGCCATCCTCGTCGAGGAGGGCGTCAAAGGGCCAGAAGAGCTTTCCCCCGGCCGGCAGGTCCGACTGCTTACAAAGCTCCAGGACCTGCAAGTAGCAAGTGAGAAGTTCCTCCCCTCGCCGTTCGTCTCCGCCGGGGGAGAGGATCGGCTCGAGCGAAAGCGTTACTGGGGCCTGGTGCCGGTCTCGCAGTTCGATGGCGTACCGTGCGAGATCCGGAAGGCTTCTCAGGTTGTGGTCTCCGGCGACGGCGCTCAGAGAGAGGGGAATGCGGGCCCTGGCGAGAGCGTTCGCCGCGCGATCCACCGCCTCGAACGTTCCGCGGCCGCTCTTGAAGACCCTCAGGAGGTCGTGCTCGGGCCCAACGCCGTCCAGACTCAACGCCACGCTGAGCTTCCCGTTCTTGGCCGCGAACACCTCGATGTGCTCTTCACTGAGAAGCGTCCCGTTGGTGTTCACGATCCAGCGAGGCTCGGGAGAGAGTCCGGTTGTGGCTGTTTCGAGGACGTGCCTCATCACCTGCCAGTTGAGCAGCGGCTCCCCGCCGAAAAAACGGATGGACGAGCGATCGAGGTCTCCTGGAAGAAGGAGATCCCTGAAGGCCGCGACGGCGCGATCCGCAACTTCCACGCTCATGGCCCGCCTGGTCCGGCTGCCTTCATAGCAGTAACGGCACCCCATGTTGCAGGCGTCCTCGAGGGCGAGGCGGAGGTGTTTGCCTCGCTTGCGGGAATAGACGCCGCTCTCCCAGCGTGCGAGCAGTCTGCCTGCAGGGATGGGCTCGATGGCTGGCTTCAACTCTTCGAGATCGAGGTTCTTGTTTGCGAGGCTGGCGAGGGAATCCACGTTCCGGGTCTGCGCGAGGACGTATCCCCCGGACATACGGTTGTAGACGAGCGCGTTAACGCCTCTCGCCACGATGCGCATCGGCTGCGCGTAGGCAGGCTGCCTGGCGATCCGGGAGCGCACATCGTGAGCCCATTCGGCCAGTACATCTTGGAGCGGCCGAGGGGCAAAAGGCTCTTCGAGGGCGTTGAAGCCGGCCGCCTTCAGGCTGAAGAGCAGCGCGTCGAGGCCGATTTCGCGCGACACGGCCTCCACGAAATCTCGCGCGAGGAGATAGGCCGGGTTCTCGTCGACGGGAACATCCGACATTTCCAGGAGGCTCGTCACGTGGGAGCGGCCACCTCCCAAACGGCAATCGAGAGCGAAGGTGCGAAAGGCCTCCAGGTGCCAGGCGGCCTCGCCCAGCCGCTCGAGCACCGCGGGCGGTTGCGAAACTCGCTCGCAGAGGCCCTCCTCGAGCCACACGGGAACACGCACGCCACTGCTTCTCAGGGCCAGGTGAGTCACCTCATGGAGCAGCCCGCGCTTGAAAGCACCCAGCCTTTCGCGGCCCCCGTGAGCGTGCACCGCGTCCACCGCGTCGAGATTCACGAGAAGGATGGAATGAAACACGGTCGCGGCCATCCAGCCAGCGGCAGGATCGTCCGTGGCAACACCCAGGATGCGAGTGAAGTGCGTAGCGTCGCTCGCTCCGAAAACCCGGATAGACCCATCCCCGAGAGCAATGGCCCCGGGCAACTCGTCGATCACTTTCTGAAAGAGCGGGGCGATGGCCTCGAGCCGGTCCAGATCCCTTTTCGTTACAGCCCCGAGCCTCAGCGACGGGAGCGCCTTTCTGGCCTCCGGGGGTGCCAGGAGGGAGAGGAGAAGTTCGTCCGAGTCTTCGTGGGGGGAAACCAGCAACTTCCGGGAACAGAGGAGATCGAAGACCTCACGGAGGTTATCCGCCTCCAGTTCCTGGGCCAGCGCCGCGTACGTCGATCCGCCGGGTTCCAGGAAGAAGCCCAAGACGTCGACGACTCCCTTCGAGACGATGAGGGTGCTTTCGGGGAAGAGGGAGTGAGTGATCTCGACCTCGGTGGTTCCGGCTGATGAAAGCCTGATATCCACGCTGGGCCGGACGGTCCAGAATTCGGGGTCTTCCCGGGCGAGACGGGCCACTTCGCGTGCGGTCACGCACTCGGGTTCCGCGAGGAGCGTCTCGCCGGTGTGGTATCGGACCATCATCTTGAGGTATCCCCGGCACCTCTCTCGAAGAGAACAAGAAGCACAACCGGCGAGGACCCGTGCCCACTCTGAAGCAGCGGGTTCTGCTGCGCCGTCCGAGAGGGCGGTGGCGACATCCGGAAAGCGGTGAGAGGGGACGTGCGGGAAAAAGGCGGGTCCATCTGGCCGCACGATCACGTTGAGCGGGGGCCATGAGAGTGGCTGACCGGGAGCCGACAGGCCTGACCCCCATGGTCCTGCGAACTCGACGCCTCTCCTTTTCGCGAAAGCACTGGCCTCGAGAAGGAGCCTTGCCCGGGCCGGGGCGCCGGCGGCATCTATGGCGCCGTCGGGAAGGGCCATGAAGATGCGGCGGCACCCGAGAGAGGCGACGAAATTGATCGCCTCGCGCAATTCCGCGCCGGATTGCGACGTGAGAATGCAGTTGACCTGGGCCAGGCAGCCAGCGGCCGCGGCGTTGCCGAGACCAGTCTCGGTGGCGGCCCACGACGAGCGGCCCGAGAGGTAGACCCGTTTTCCGTTGGATTCTTCATCCGGGCCGTCCAGGCTGATGTGAATATCAACCCGGGCGGCCGAAAAACGGGCGGCCAGGTCTTTCGTCAACAGCGTTCCGTTCGTGTTGAGGATGGGGTGGAAGCTGAAGCCGTCCCTTTGCAGTAACGCAGCCTCCGAGAGAGCGGCGTCCACCGCGGTCAGGTTGAGGAGAGGCTCGCCCCCATACAAGCTGAGGGTAGCTTCTTTGTGCCCGCGGTTTCTGGCCGCCTCCGCGAAACTCCTGAGAGAGTCGCGGGCGACGGCCCCTGTCATGAGGAACCTGCTCTCCTTTGAAGCCTGGAAATGGCAATAGCTGCAATGGAGATTGCAGCGATCTGCGACGAGGAGTCGCAGCTGGGGACCCGGCATCTTAGCCGCGGACGCAGCAGCAGTTCGTGCCGGAAACCGAGAAACTCCCCTTCTTGGGTTTTAGCCAATCCTGGGTCTTACTGCTAGTGAGATCCATGACGAGGGTTCGTGCATCCTGGCCCGGATCTGGCGACTCGAGGGCGAGGACCGTGCCCGGCACACGCTCGATGTTCGTCTTCAAGTCGACGTTGGCGGGCAGCTTGACGTTGAGGGTCACGACGCGTCTTCCGGGCACGGCTATGGGCGCCGCGATGCGGGAGGGCACCGGAACCTGGGGAGCCGCGATTCGCGTGGGGGACTGGGCAAGGGCTGCGGCCGCGGTTGCAAGACCCCCCACGCCCGCGAGCGCCCCGATCGCCACCTTCTCGACGAGGAACTCTCTCCTGGAAGGCTTCTCCATTGAGATCTCGGTGGACGGGGTTTCTGCATCACCCTGGGCCGGTGCGTAATCGTTGCGCGTGTCGTGGTTCATGAAGCCTCCTTCCCCAGATGATAAGCGTTTTGCGTCAGTCTGCCACGGGAGGTGGGTGTTCATCTGTCCCGGCGGGCAAGTTGGCGGCCGAGACGATTTCCAGCGTGGCCCACCCAGTGTAGTTCCGCAACCTCAACCGCCATGTGCTCACCTTGTCTAACGCCACTTCCTTTTTCACTCCTATTTCCTGCGAATCAAGGAAGTGCCGCCAGCAAGAAGAATTTCGCAGATGCGAAACCCATGAGCCCTTTCTTTGCCGGTCAGTACCTTCCAGGTTCGAGCTTCCGTCTCCCAGACATTCCAGTTTCAGCATGATGCTGCCAGGGTCATCCGGATCATTCGGCGGACCCCACGGGTTGTGCAGAATGCTCAAATTCGAGAGCTTCAGGGAGATCTTCGCGCCGCCTGCCGGAGCGGGCCCCGTCAACTGCATGGTGAGATATATGTCCGTCTCGTCGTACACGACCGGGCCCGCGTTCGTCCACAGCGTACTCAGTTGCGGACGCGGAACCGTATCCAGCACGAAGTCCTCCAGATCCGTCTGCGAGAGGAACTGCATGGTGATCTCTTCCGTCCGGGTAGGGTATCCCGCCTTCTCCGCCGTCCGAGGATCCGGGCGAGATCACCATGTCCCGAGCGTAAACCGAAGTTGACCCTCCGGCGCTGCTGAAGGTGACGCCGCCAGCAGGTCCATCCGGCAAGACCGCATGGGTGCTGCTCGTGTACCCCACCATCACGGTTTGTCCGCGAGATCCGGGCGGCGCCCAGTTCGTCCCTGTTTCTTTGGAGACTCAGCGAGTGGTTGGCCTCGTCCCAGCTCGCCGCTCAAGAGCCATGGCCACCAAGAAATGACGCTTTCCTCTCTTCAGGCTTGATCCGCTCGCAGAAGACCCATTCCCGAAAGATCCGGAAGCCGCCGGGAGGAGCCCCGGCGCAGCGATCTCTTTCCAAACCGCCACTCGTTCCGCGAGAGCCATCCGTCGATGAAGCTGCGGCTTCCCAGAATGACCCCTTCGGAGAGGTAACGGATCCGGTGCAGGAGGGCTGCTCCTGCAGGGAGATGCCCTTCCGCGGCTTCCACATCCATCGCCTCTTCTCTCGCAAAACCCTTGCGAACAGGCGATTCTTCCCCGGCGGCATAGAGAAGCCTCCGGTACTCCGAATGCACCGCTTTCCAAATTCCTGGTTTCCAATGCACCAGATGGCCGAGCCCCACGCGGGCCATCTCCCCGCCACCAACAGCTTCGCCGTAGCCGCAGAAACGGTAGTCAACAGGGTCGGTGACGATTCCGGCACGAATCGGGTTCAGATCGATGTAGAGAGCCATGGTGAGGAGTGCGCTCTCCTCGCCTTCCACGATGATGCTGCGGAAGCGTTCTTCCCAGAGGGTGCCTTTTCGGTTGTTGTTCCGGTTGTAGAAGGTGCTGAAGCGCTGTTTGAGAGACTTCATGAAGTTCGAGAGATTCCACATCCGGCGGGTGAACGAATCGAGACGCTTCTGGGCGAGATCTGAAAGGCCAGCCTCACGAAAGGCGTCAAGGTCCTTCCGGAGGCCGA